>Ga0210377_10000300_pt1 | contig 46707 bp, 46 predicted proteins | sample PLM4_65_b1redo_FD_155480 | JGI IMG/M metagenome (GOLD analysis project Ga0210377, IMG submission 155480) | Groundwater sediment microbial communities from an aquifer in East River, Colorado, USA - PLM4_65_b1 redo | ecosystem: Environmental > Terrestrial > Soil > Riparian zone | place: USA: East...
GGTCACCAACGCGTTACTCACCCGTTCGCCACTAGGATACTCTCGTATTGCTACAAAAGCACCTCGTTCGACTTGCATGTATTAGGCACGCCGCCAGCGTTCATCCTGAGCCAGGATCAAACTCTCCGCAAAAAAATTTTTCACTCTTACGAGTGTAGATTGTACGGATTTTTTACTGAATCGACAGAGTTGTTGCTTCCTATCACTGTTCAATTGTTAAAGTTCGGGTAACAAAGCGGATGGATTTTACTCGTACCACCTTGGCCTGTCAAGGTTTTTACAGACGAAAATACCGACGTCATTGTCTTTCGACATCGGCTCGTCAGACTTCAAAACCATCAGGCTTGGGTCTCTGACTGGAGACTTGCTACTCAGTTTTCAATGATCTGTCTGGGGGACAAAGATCGTGTAATGGACTAGCGAATGGCAATTATATGCGTTTCGCTGACTCTGTCAATAGATATCAGACAATTGAACCTTAAAAAATCGTGGTGCTAGATGAGCAAGATTCGATCAATCTAATCGCGTGATGAACTCCATCTTCGCCCCGTACGTTCTGACCGATAGTTTGCGCACGCTCACGAATAGTTTTTGATTCAGCTTCAACAATTGCATCTGCCAATTTATCAACAGATAGATCCTTAACAAAAACAGGTTTTGGACCTACACCAATTGCATAAACGCACTTACCCCAAAACGGTTGATCAGCCATGAACGGCACAACAATATTTGGAATACCTGCACGCAGACCAGCAGATGTTGTACCTGCACCTCCATGATGAATGATCATCTTACAACGTGGTAATAACCAATCATGCGGAACAGTATCAAGGTAAAGAAAATCTTTTGATGGCGGGCGTTTCACACTTCCCCACCCTGAAAGAATGACACCACGTTGACCAGTTTGTTTAAGCGCATTGCACACAATATGATCGATCTTATCTACATCACGATTGACCATGCTTCCAAAGGATACACAAACTGAAGCGTCACCCGCATCTATAAAGTTTTGAAGTTCAACAGACGGTTGATATAAAGCATTTGAATCAAAAAAGAAATATCCAGTGACATGGACATTCGATGTCCAGTCGCTTGAGGGCGGGAGAAGGCTCGGGCTCCACGCACACAGGATTGGAGTCGGAGGACGAAGCGGATCTTTGTCAAAAGGAAAATAAAGTTTGCGTTTAGGGAGTCCAGCACGACGGCGGACTTGTTCATATCCAAATATCGATGTCCACCATGTTATTTTTTGTGACGCAAGATGTGTGAAGCGATTGAGTACTCGCAGCTTTAAATCAGGCAACGCAATGTTGGGATAATCCCCGGTGGGCGTGAACATTGGAAAGGTTTGAATGTGAACGTCAGGAATATTCATCTCGCGTGCAAGCGTATGCGCACCAACTGAATGAGTAAGCGTGTGAACGATAAGGTCAGCGTCTCGACAGGCTTCTTCAGTTTGACGTAGAACATCTGCCCCAATCTCAAGGGCGTGATCCATCAACTCATAAACCAATTTTATAAAGTTAAATCCCGCATCATTCAAGCGCCGACTCAGATCTTCAGGTTCGCCAGCCAAAGGGACAAACTGAATCCCATAGCCTTCGACAAGTTCCTTGAATCGCGAAGGGGCAGCCAACTTGACGGAATGCCCTCTTGCCATCAATCCAAGTGACAGCGGAAGAAACGGCTGAACATCACCACGTGAGCCATAAGTAAGAATGGTTATATTCATAATGAATATTTTACCTTGTGAGAGATGCTATACTCACAAACAACAGGAGTAACCATGATAAAAATCGGTGTTCTACATCCCGGCGAAATGGGTGTTTCCATCGCTGCAGCAGCCACCAATAGCGGAAACCAAGTTTATTGGACGTCAGAGAATCGCAACAGCAAAACCCATTTACGCTCAGAAAAATACGGACTACTTGATGCCAGCTCGCTTTCACAACTAACCCAGAACAGCGACATAATCTTTAGTGTCTGTCCTCCCCACTCTGCGGAAGAGGTTGCTAAATCTGTGATCGACCAGGGATTCAAAGGTTATTACCTGGATGCAAATGCCATCTCGCCGCAACGCACCATCAAAATCGGAAATATGATGGAATCAAATGGCATCCACTTCATTGACGGAGGCATCATCGGCGGGCCTGCGTGGAATCCAAAAGAAACCTGGCTGTATCTATCAGGAAAAGACGCAAAAGCGATCGCGGACTGCTTTTCAAATGGACCACTTGAAACGAAAATCATCGGAGATGAAATTGGGAAGGCATCTGCACTGAAGATGTGTTATGCCGCCTACTCCAAAGGGACTACCGCCCTCCTCGCCGATGATTCGGGTTTCTCAGAGCAGACTAATCGCCGAGTGACTCGTGTCACCGCCAAAGCATGGAGATTTGAAGGCGAGATGCACGAGATTGCATCGACCTTTCAAGAAGCAGGCTTACCAAATGGATTCCACGAAGCCGCGGCTGAAATCTATCGCCACCTGGCTGGCTTCAAAGATTCAACTGAAACTCCCAGCCTGGATGATGTGTTGAATACTTTGCGCAAATAAAAAATCGCCCCGGACGGGGCGATTTTCACATATTCTGTCTTCCAGATAAAGCACGTGACAATGTATTTTGGTCGGCGTATTCCAGATCGCCACCCATCGGTAGACCACGCGCGAGACGCGTGACTTGAATCCCAAATGGTTTCAACTGACTATGCAAATATTGAGCCGTTGCGTCCCCTTCCATGCTGGGATTGGTGGCAAGGATCACTTCCTTCACTCCCCCATTTGCTACGCGTGCGATCAATTGCTTAATCTTCAGATCATCAGGACCAACACCTTCAATGGGCGATAAGACTCCCTGCAAGACATGATATTTGCCTTGATAGCCACCAGTGCGCTCGAGCGCTAAAACATCAAGCGCTTCTTCCACCACGCAGATGACACTGCCATCCCGCCGCACGGACTCGCACACTTCACAACGCTCACGTCCCGCTTCGGTGATGTTAAAACATTCCTGACAAAAAGCTGTGTTCGCTTTGAGGTTAGCCAAGGCAAGCGCCAGATCTTCTGAAACATCGTCAGCGGCGCGCAGAAGATAGAACGCCAGCCGTGAAGCGGACTTGGGTCCGATACCTGGCAGTCGCTCAAGTGCGTTGATAAGAGATTGAATGGATTCAGGGAGCATCATCGTATTTTAGGGTGCCATTCACGATTAAGGTTGAGTTTCATTTTGTTTATATAAGCATCATGCAAATCTATCTCTGCATAATTCGCCAGTTTGACAACATAAGCCAGACAATCTGCAAGTTCTTCGCCAACATGATTTCGAGCATCTGCTTCTTCTGTTTCGTTACCGACTTTACGAAGTTTTCTCACCGCAGAAACAAACTCACCGATTTCGCCAGAAAGATAAGCAACGTTTCTAAAAATATCCTGATCAAAATGCTTTTCTGCATCCAGTTCGCGATGAAAGACCTGTAAATCCTTTAGACCTAGATTGTCTTTCGACAGTATGTCTGTCATATCTAGAAAGGCAGCCCGCCCGCCAACGGACCCATCAACTTCTCTTGAAGCTGACGTGACTGGTCGAGCGCCATATTCACTGCGGATAAGACCAAGTCCTGCAACATTTCGGCATCGGCGTCTTTGATGAAATCGGGAGAGATTTCAACCGACTGACATTTCTGGTCGCCCGTCATCACGACTTTGATCGCGCCGCCACCTGCCGTTGCAGTGACAGTTGCCACGGCAAGTTTTTCTTGTGCTTCAGCCATTTGCTGTTGCATCTTTTGCAACTGTTGCATCATGCCAGCCTGCCCGCCACCCATCTGTGGTCCTTTGTTGAATCCTTTAGCCATGAGTAAATTCTCCTAATAATAATCTTTATTTCATTGGGGGCTTATTAGCCTCTTGAAGTTTAGCATTCAGTGCTTCTCGTTTCTTCGCAACTTTTGCAGGTGCACATAATAGAAATCAAAAAGCGATTCAATTACGTCTAAATTCCATTCGGCTTCTTCAGGTTCAACATCTACAATTTCACCTGTACTTTTGCTTTTCATTGGATGTGCCGCAAAATTACCTATGTTGCGAATCGCGTCAATAGAATCAGCTAATTGAGAGGGTAACTTTCCGCTGTCAATTACTTCTTGAATCTCTTTAGATAAATCGCCTGACTTCACTTTTGCAGCGTCACGCAAAAGATTTTGCAAACAACGACGACTTAATGCAGCAGAAGCTTTTGCGCTGAATGGAAGAACAAGGCATGCCTCTCTATAATCAGAAGCAATACTGTCTGGAACTTCAGCTGGGCATGGAGGGCGATTACTACCAAAAGGGCGAACAGGCGTTACTACTCGAACATTCGAGTCTGGAATATACATTCGAGTGCCCATTACACCTTCACCACGAACTAAGAATAAATTCATTCTTTTGCAAGAAGGGCAATCGTAACGAAATATCGACCAATGGTCATCAACGTCCTTGCCAATATAATCTTCATCCTTGCTGGCATGAAACTCAACAAGACAATGCATACACTTCATAGAAGTTCCTCCCACTAATCCTGCATATCCACAATCTCGCCGCCGTGTTGGATAGCGGTTGCGACCATGCCATCTTGCGCCACGTTCGCGGGGATCTTGCCTTTCGCATTCGTCACTTCGCAGCGAATATTCACATCCGCGCCAAGCTCGTCCTTGATCAACTTTTGGATCGCTTCGATCTGATCGGGTTTATCGATCTTTGAAACCAGCACATCGCTCGCCAATCCCAAAATCAACGTCTTGCCCTGCACATCGATCATCTTGACCGAGTTCATCAACGCCGAAAGATTCGCCTGCGCTTTTGGCAGAGCCGATGACATATGTTTCCACGCTTTGATGACATCTCCCGCGCTGACAGCAGATTTTTCTACGGGATGTGGAGCCGCTTCAGACTCAACTTGAGGCTGAGTCTCGGTTCTGGGAGTTGAAACAGGCTGAGGCTTAATTTGACGCGGCGCGGCAGGTTGAGGAGATTCAGTTGGAGCATCCAACACTTCTGCCAACGCAAGTTCAATACTCAACGATGGCTGCCAGCCGCCGCGCAAATCCGTAGCAGCATTATTGAACGACTTCATCATACGCAGAACGTCGCTCGTCGAAAAGGACTTGGCGTGCGCCTGCATCTGCTTCTTGACATCCGCCGTGGCTTCGACTTGATTGGCGTTGCCCATTTGAATGAGCATGAGCCCGCGCAAATACTCAACGATCTGACGCGCCAGCGAACGCGGGTCAGCGCCTGCATCGAGCGCCTTGTGAATCGTTTCGAGCCCATGCGCGGGATCGTGATCCATGATGGACGTGAGGGTATCAAGCACGGTTTGACTCGTGGCAGTGCCCAGCACGGTTTGCGCAAGGGCAAGCGTGATCTTATCGCCTGTGGACGAAAGTTGATCGAGCAGGGAAATTGCATCACGCATCCCGCCAGCGGACTGACGCGCGATTTGAATGAGCGCATCATCATCTGCCTGAAGGTTTTCGGCTTTGACGATCATCTTGAGATTGGTAACGATCTCCCCCACTGGCACGCGCCGAAACTCATGACGCTGACAGCGTGAGAGAACCGTTGCAGGGATTTTGTGAATTTCAGTGGTGGCTAAAACAAAGATGGCATGTGGAGGCGGTTCTTCGAGTGTTTTGAGCAAGGCGTTGAACGCCGCCGTCGAAAGCATGTGGACTTCGTCGATGATGTAGATTTTGTATTTGCCCTGCGAAGGCGAGAAATTGATTTTATCGCGCAAGTCACGGACATCATCAACGGAGGTATTGGACGCCGCATCGATCTCGATCAGATCCATAAAACGGTTGTCGTTGACCGCTTTGCAGTGTTCACATTCGTTACAAGGTCTTTTTGTAGGGTCAGGGTTTGTGCAATTGACCGCTTTCGCCAAAAGACGGGCGAGTGTGGTCTTGCCTGTCCCGCGTGAACCCGCGAAGAGATAGGCATGCCCAACGCGGTCAGCCGCGATGGCATTCTTGAGTGTGGTGACGATGTGATCCTGCCCCATCACTTCTGCCCATTCTTTCGGTCGGTATTTACGATAGAGTGCTTGAGTCATATTAGCGTTTAGCCATTAGCTTTCAGCAATTAGCTGGTGGTCGAGTAGTTCCGAGCGACAGCGATGAACGTATCGAGACCACACATTTCAGGCTTACTTTTAATTTCTACTTACTTGTTATGGGTGGTCTCGATACGCCCTTCGGGCTACTCGACCACCAGATTACTTTTGTTTAGGGCACTTTATAAATTGCACGAACATTACCACTCGGATCAGACAACTGCGCTTCTTCACCAGATTCCCAAACGGGTTCGGTTTCGCCCCAGTATAGATCAATGACAGTGTTCGTTCCAGAAATCGTATGGATTTGCACCGCGCCGCCGCCGTTGAGAGTCAGATTTGGGAAGACAAAAACATTCCTATCAGAATCCTTCAATTGCCAGCCAGAGAGGTTCAACGAGTCTGTGCCCGCATTGCGCACCACCACCCACTCCGCATTCAATGTTCCTGCACCGATCACACTAACGATCTCCACGGGAATATCAATATTTGGATTAAGCGTCGCAACGGGAACACCATCTTGTGAGTTCACCGGCACATTGGATTGGACAGAAGAAATACTCACCGAACGATAATTGCGGTCATACCAGAACAGGATCGTACCCGTTACGCAGGCAGAGATAAACACGTTGAGAAGCAAGTAAAGGATGAGTCTGCGACGATCCATGGCGCTCGAATCATAGCACAGAATGTCTGTGTGTGAAGTAATAAACCCTGTATCAGGGCAGGTCCGTCAATAGATAATCATCAAACGAGACGTTCGTGTTAGTGGCTTCCTCACCACTCCACGCGATCAGTCCTACGCCACCAGATGTATAGGTTGTATCCACGACCGAATCAATCTCCTGTCCATCCACATACAAAGTCAGCGTGCCATCGCTTCCACAATCCGCACCAATACGGTAAGACGAGGCTTCTTCAGGGATCAGCTCTGAGAATTCCCATGCATTATCGTTGGTCAGGAAAAAATCATCCTCGCTCGGAGTTACGCGCGCGATCACATACTGTCCAGCGGGTGTGATGGCAAAGTAATAGGACGAATCACCATCGGATTGCTGATGGCACATCAAGCCAAATGCCGTGGTGACATCGGTATCATTGTTCAGCGCGGTCACTTCCATGTGAATATCCTCATAGATCTCACCGTTGGGTGTGCTCCACACAAACCAGTTTTTGGCGTAGATGATCATATTCAAAGCTTCATCTTTATATTCAATGGAGTTGTCTGAATCGGTCAGAGTGCCCCAATCCTCATCAGAAAAATCATCCTCCAAAAGGATATCGCCGCCTAAGGGAAGGTCGGTTGCGGTAGGTGGAGGTACATTCGTGGGTGACAGTGGTGTCTGCGTTGCGGCTGGAGGCTGGGTAGGAGGTTCGGAGGTTGGCTGGCTTAACCAACCTGATGCAAAAACAAATCCACCGCCTACCACAAGAGCCAAACACACCAAGACGATACAGCCAATCGCCAGCCCCGTTGTAGTTTTTCCAGATTTAGATACGGTCTGGGTGTTTGAAGCAGGCTGAATTCGAGGAGGAAGCGGGGAACTCGCGGGCTGGGAAACATATGTTGGGAGCATGTCCGCTTCACTGCGGACAGTTTCAACAGTCTGCAAGGCGCGCTTCCAGGCAGTTACAAATTCCCCTGTGGTCCCAAAACGATCCGCCGGATTTTTAGCAAGCGCTTTTAATATGACCTGCTCAATGGCATCAGAAATATCAGGCTTAATGACAGATGGCAACGGCAGAGGATCGCTGAGGTGTTTTAGGATGACTGCCAGCGGTGTATCAGCCACATAAGGCACGCGCCCCGTGACAAGTTCGTAAAGAATAATGCCGAGCGAATAAATATCGGAGCGTTGATTCACAGGTTGGGCCTGTGCCTGCTCAGGGCTGATATAGGCGGGCGTACCCATGATGGCATCGGTCTGCGTGAGGCGGGGTGAGGCGCTCTCCAGTAATTTGGCGATACCGAAATCAGTCAGGAAGAGGTTGCCGTCTGAATCAATTAATGCGTTGGCAGGTTTCAGATCACGGTGGATAATCCCGCGCCCATGAGCATAACCCAACGCATCGGCAAGTTGCGTGAAGATTCGGTCGATCTCCGTCAGCGAAAGCGGACCAGCTGACATTCTGTCCTTCAGCGAACCCGCATCGAGATACCGCATCACAAAATAAGTGATGCCACTGTCTTCACCGTAATCAAAGACCGGCAGAATGTGCGGATGCTCAAGCCTGGCGATGAAGCGCGCTTCCTGTTGAAAACGGGCGGCAAACTCCGGGCTTTCAGCCAATTGTCCCGGCAAAACCTTGATCGCTACATTGCGATCCATGGACGGCTGATATGCCTTGTAAACGGTTGCCATGCCGCCCTGCCCGATCTTATTAATAATGCGATAAACACCAAGCATTTGTCCTGGTTGAAGATTATCCATGTTCTGCTCCAGTTACCTAGGGGAACCTCACGATAGAGGGTGCAATGTCCAATTCTACAACTGTTCCTTATGAAATTCAATTGCGATTTCAACACGATTATCTGGCTGTGTATGTAAAAATCCTGCGCCTTGCGACGCAGGATCTGAAACAAAATAATCAAGCTTTATTTTGCGAGTTTCGTCATCACAAAATCATCGAACGTGACGTCTGCCACCTCTTCAGCGCTCCAGGCTAACAAGGCGACGCCGCCAGTGGTGTACGTGGTATCGGTTACGGATGCGATCTGCTGACCATCGACATACAAAGTCAAAGTACCGTTCCCACAATCTGCACCAACGCGATATGAGTCAGCGTTCTCTGCGATCAGGTCAGAATCGCCCCACTCATCGTTATTGGTGAGGAACACATCGGTCTGCGCCAATGCGGCTTTGGCGATCGCGTATTCGCCAGCTGGTGTCACTGCGAAATAATAGAACGAATCATCGACCACTTGCTGGTTGCAGATGATCCCGAATGCCGTTGTGGAATCAGTGTCGTTATTGAGCACCGTTACTTCGATATGCACGTTCTCATAGTCCACATCATCGGGCTGGCTCCATACAAAGAAAAAGTCAGTAAATACCTTCATGCGTAAACCGCCATCTGAATATTCAACAGAGCTATCTGCATCGGTGCCCATGCCCCAGTTGCCTTCCCCACTATTAAAATCATCCTCAATCAATGCCCCTCCGCCCAACAGCGAGGCGGCGCTGCAAGCTAATGAAGCCATGGCAAGTAAGGCAATTCCGAATAAACCCTTGGACAATTTTTTGTTCATTTTGCATTCTCCTTTTAAAATATTGGATGATTTTATCCGTCCTAAAAGAATCAACAATCAGACATACGGGGGATTAAGCGGACTCACTTGCTCATCGTCAGCGCGACCCAATCACCGATCTGCCGCCGCTCGTACATTTTTAGACCTTTAGCCTGCCCGGCTTCGATGACGCTTTGTTCCTGCTCGAACAGAATCCCGCTTAAGACGATCGCGCCGTGTTCTTCGATCAAGTCCGCGAGACCTGCATCAAACAGACGGATGATCACCGGCGCAAGAATATTCGCGACCACCAGCGGCGCTTGTTTGAACGCGAACTTACCTGCAAGGATTTCATTCACAGAACCCACACCCAACATCAACTCATCCCCCACTCCGTTCGTATCCGCATTCTCGCGTGAGTTTTTTACTGACTCTTCGTCAATATCAACACCAAGTACATTTGTAGCGCCAAGTTTCAGCGCAGCAATGGAAAGGATTCCCGAACCACAACCCACATCAATGACGTTTGACATTTGACGTTCGACAAACACCTTCTCCATTAGCTCAAGACACAATTGCGTAGTGGGATGAGTCCCTGTGCCAAACGCCATGCCGGGATCGATCTTGATCGCGATGCGCTCCGGGTTGGGCGAGTCCATCCACGCGGGCAGGATGAGGAGTCGCTCTCCGATGAGGATCGGCTTATAGTATTGCTTCCAGGCTTCCATCCAGTTTTGATCCGCGATCTGTTTGTAGGCAGGCGCAGGCAAGGGACGAATCATCCCCAAATAGAAAAGGGACTCTTCCAGCTTTTGGCGAGTCTCTTCCAATTGATCGTTCACTTCCAAATATGCGCGGACGGTGATCGGTCCCGTTGGCGTACCGGCATCTTCAGCATCGTTATATTTCACACCCTGCTCGGTCATCACACCGTTGGGCGCAAAACGCGCAAACACATCTGCAACGGATTCGGCAAGCTCGCCGTCTACAGTCATTGAAACTTCAAGCCAATTCATAATTACATCATCCCGTCATCTGAAAAAATTGATCGATGAGTCCGACATCGAACGGTCGGACATCTGGCAGATCAGCCATTGAAAAATAACCATACTCAGAAACTTCATCGCTGGGCTGAAAATTGCCAGCCTTGATCTTGCACAAATAATATAAACCAACTTTATCAGGAGTCCATGTTTTGACCAACAACAATTTTTCAACTGCAATTTCCAAACCGGTCTCTTCGTGAACCTCGCGGACTACGCCAGCTTCCGGCGTTTCACCGTATTCCAAACTTCCGCCGGGCAAACCCCAGGGATGAACTTGTTGATAGGTCATTTTGACAAGCAGGATCTTTTTATCTTCGTTGAAAATGACCGCCGCCGCAAACACCTGAAAGAGCGGACGAATGATCCGCGACAAAACGATCTGAAGCCATAAAGGGAGAATACGCCAAACCTGCAGCAGGAATCGCCTCATGGTTCAAACCGATAGAACTTGACCTGCGCTTTTTCCAGCGTGACCAAACCTGCCGCGATATGGGGTTCGATCAATTCAAGAAATTTGTCCAGTTTATCCTGCGTATCCACGATCTCGATAATGATCGGCAGATCTTCAGAGAGCGTGTCAAAACGAAACGTGTGGATCTTCCGCGTGTTTGCGCCAAACCCCATCATGCCGCGTAACACAGTGGCACCCGCCAAGCCCTGCTCGCGGGCCTGCAAAACGATCCATTCATACAGCGGCATATGAGCATATTTATCCGCTTCGCCAATGAAAATGCGGAGCAATGTCCCATCTTGTGGAAGTTGCATAATATTCTCCTTTTGGAATCAGCCAGCTTGCTGGCGATACGGGAGCATACCCTAACGGGCACACGAGCTCCCGACTCCAAATTTATTTCCAAATCCAGTACGCAACAGTACGTCCCAGCCAGACCAATAACAATCCCAATATCACGTTTGCACCGACATTTGCCAGTGCATTGAATATTTCACCGTCACGGAGTAAGTTTATCGTATCATTGCTAAAGGAGGAGAAAGTGGTAAAGCCGCCCAGGATACCGATAAAAACAAAGGCTCGTGTTTCAGATGTAAATACGCCGCGTGCTTCAGCAAGCTGGGACAGAAATCCGATCACAAAACAACCGATAAGGTTGACCGTTAACGTTCCAAACGGAAAATCAATACTTTTGCTCACGGACTGAACCCATGTGCCAAGTAAATAGCGCGAGACGGAACCTAACGCGCCACCAAAAGCGACAAATAAAATATTCAAAACAAATCCTTATGAACCGAGCGGATCAAATCCTTCTCGTCGAATAACATCGGCGGCAAATTGTCCACATCAAAATATTGGATCTCAGAGATCTCATGACTTTCTCGGAATTCACCTGCAACGATCTCACATAGATACACCAAACTGACATGGTGAAAATACGGAGAGCTATCTGCCAGCAATAAATTGACAACTTCAACGGTCATGCCGGTCTCTTCAAAAAACTCGCGGACGATGGCGTCCTTCGGTTGTTCTTTGAACTCCAATCCGCCCGCCGGAATGCCCCAGGCTAATTTACGATAGGTGTGCTTGAACAAAAGGATACGCCCATGTTCATCGAAGACGAGCGCAGCCACTGCCATGCGGAAGCGTGGTCGCACAACACGCGAGACAAGCGTTTGAAACCAATTTGGGAATATTCGCCAAATACGTAACAAGATTTTTATCATTTATATTTTTCTATCTTCCAATTCTTTATAGCCAAGATCAATGTGATTCGGGTCAACAAAATATGCACGATAAGTAACTACGCCTGAAAATTCGAGCATGTTCTTTAACCGTCCATGAATGGAGGGGTGTTTCACTCGCGATAAAACATCATCTTTGGCAACCCACTCCACCTGCAAACTTTCCACACTTGTTTTTGGCTCCCCAGAGATATACTCGCAAACAAAATCCAGCATCAGGATGGATGGTTTCTTTGTGTTCGAATAAACGCCGATTAGGGATTGTGGAGTAACGATAATTCCTGTCTCTTCAAAGACTTCCCTTTCCAACGCCATTGTAAGGGTCTCACCCTCTTCCACCTGTCCGCCCGGGAATTCCCAATCATCACGGCGTGGACTTTTCAACATTAAGACCTGTCCCTGAGTATTGGTTACAAAAGCCGCAACTGCGACAATGTGCATGGGAGGTTTGTTTTCTGACATTCGCAGTTTATATCACATAAAACAAAGCCATCAGACGTTTTCGTTTGCAAGTGCTAAAATATCAAAATGACAAACAACTCATTTAAAAACAACCTGATCGAAGCCTATAACAATCATGCCCAGGAACGGGACACGTACACGATGGACGCATGGAAAGTTGAAGAAAGAGCTAATTTTCTGTCACTCCTCCAGTCTAAGAACAAACAATCCTTGCTTGAAATAGGAGCCGGAACCGGCAGGGACAGTAAATTCTTTCAGGATATGGGTATGAATGTAACCAGCATCGACTTATCGCCTGAAATGATCAAACTATGTCAGCAAAAGGGCTTATCCGCTCGCGTGATGGATATGATGGATCTGGATTTTCCTCCCAGTTCTTTTGATGCCGTCTATGCGCTCAACAGTCTGTTACACATTCCGAAAGCCGATTTTCGTATTGTGTTGGAAAATGTCAACAAAGTTCTAAAACCATCCGGGCTTTTTTATTTGGGTGTGTATGGCAGTGATGATGAATTTGAAGGAGTGTGGGAACAAGACGCGTATAACCCCAAACGTTTTTTTTCATTTTATACCGATGACGGGATTCAGGAAAAAACCTCTGAGGTGTTCGAATTGTTATACTTCAAACACATTTCAGTTGAAGGGAGTCGCACGCACTTTCAATCCCTCATTCTTGAAAAGCAAAATCATAAATAAAAACAGTGAGTGGAGGTAACTCCGCTCACTGTCAACTGTTTACTGATCGCTCACAACTATCCCCCCAGCCTCTCATTCAACCAATCCAAAAATCCTTTTTCCTGCGGCTTCACCGTCGTCCCTAAACTCTCCGCCAGTTTCTCAAAGAGTTCTTTTTGTTCCTTCGACAACTTGGTGGGGATTTCAACGTTGATCAACACCAGCTGGTCACCACGAGTAGTTCTGCGTAAATGCGGCACACCTTTATGTTTGATATGGAAGACCTTGCCAGGCTGAGTGCCTGCCGGAATCTTCAACTTCTCATCGCCATCCAACGTTGGCACATGCACTTCTGCACCGAGCACAGCTTGTGCAATATTAATATCCAGGTTCAACAAAATATCGTTCTCACGACGCTTGAAGAACTTATGTGGCTGCACATCCAACACCAAAAACAAACTGCCACTTGGTCCGCCGAAGACGCCGGGTCCACCTTCCCCGTTCAAGCGGATCTGCGTGCCCACATCCACGCCCGCGGGGATCTGTACTTTCTTTTTGATGTTCTTGCGTTCCAAGCCACCACCGCGACAAGTCTTGCATGGTGACGAAATGATCTCACCGCGACCGTTACACGTTGGGCATGTTCCCGTCTGCACCATCTGACCCAAAAACGTCTGACGGATCTGCCGCACTTCACCCTGCCCATTACAAGTGGAGCATTTCGTCGGCGATGTGCCAGGTTCTGCGCCGTTCCCATTACAACGTGAACAAGTCTCTTCGCGCGGGAACTCGATCTCTTTTTCAACACCAAAAACCGCTTCCTCAAACGTCAAAGTAACTTGCATTTGCAAGTCACGCCCACGCCGTGGTGATTTGCGCGAGCGGCGTCCAGTCGAAAAGCCAAAGCCACTCAACAGGTCTTCGAAGATATCGCCAAAGTCTGCGCTGTAATCGTGGAAGCCGCCGCCCATGTTGCCCAGTCCCTCTTTGCCAAAGCGGTCATAGCGGGAGCGTTTCTCGGCATCCGAAAGCACGCCGTAGGCTTCGTTCACTTCCTTGAACTTTTCCTCGGCATCCGGCTCCTTGCTCACATCCGGATGATACTGACGCGCAAGTTTACGGAACGCGCCTTTGATCTCGTCATCGCTCGCGTTCCGTCCAACACCCAGGGTCTCGTAGTAGTCTCTATTGCTCATATGTCACAGGTCGAATGTCGAAGGTCGCACGTCCATGACGTTTGACTTTCGACGTTCGACTCAATTATTCCTTGACTTCCCCATCCACTACATCAGGTCCAGCATCGCTGGATGAACCTTCGGTCGCTTCGCCCTCAGCCGGAGCTGGATTCTGCTCATAGACGCTGGCGCCAATCTTTTGAATGGACTGCCCCAAAGACTCTGTTGCAGCTCTGATTGCAGGGACATCATCACTCTCGGCAGTTTTCTTCACCTCGGCGACTTTTGTCTCAATTTCAGACTTGACCTCAGCGGGAACCTTGTCGCCAAACTCTCTCAGAGCCTTCTCAGCTGCGTACGCTGTATTATCGGCATTATTCCGCGCTTCGATCAATTCCTTGCGTTTACGGTCATCCTCAGCGTGCGCTTCGGCATCCTTGCGCATCTTCTCGACTTCAGTATCCGAAAGTCCCGAGGAAGCTGTGATCGTAATATGTTGTGAGCGTCCCGTCGCCTTATCCTGCGCGCTGACTTTCAAGATGCCGTTGGCATCCACATCGAATGTCACTTCAATTTGCGGAACACCACGCGGCGCCGGGGGGATTCCATCAAGAATGAACTTACCTAGTGATTTATTATCCGCCGCCATCGGACGTTCGCCTTGCAACACATGGATTTCAACCTGGGTCTGGCTGTCAGACGCCGTAGAGAAAACCTGACTCTTGCGAGTCGGGATGGTTGTATTGCGTTCGATCTGTGTCGTAGCAACACCGCCCAAAGTCTCAATCGAAAGTGAAAGCGGTGTCACATCGAGCAGGAGGATATCTTTTACTTCGCCACCAAGCACACCAGCCTGAATCGCTGCGCCAATGGCAACAACTTCATCGGGATTCACACCCTTATGCGGTTCCTTACCAAAGAATGCACGTACACGATCCTGTACGGCAGGCATACGGGTCATGCCACCGACCATCACCACTTCGTTGATCTCGCCGGCTGTTAATCCAGCGTCGGTTAAGGCTTGTTTGAGAGGTGCAATTGTTCGGTCGACAAGATCCGCAGTGATCTGTTCCAATTTGGCGCGAGTCATCGTCATCACCAAATGCTTGGGGCCAGTTGCATCCGCAGTCAAATAAGGCAGATTGATCTCGGTCTGCATCGTGGTGGAAAGTTCGATCTTGGCTTTTTCAGATGCTTCTTTCAAACGCTGTAATGCCTGACGGTCGTTGTGCAGGTCAATGCCGTTATCTTTTTTGAATTGCTCAATCAAGTGATCCATAATGCGCAGGTCGAAATCATCGCCGCCGAGGAAGGTATCTCCGCTCGTGGCGCGCACCTGAAACACGCCATCGCCCACTTCGAGAACTGAAATATCGAACGTACCGCCGCCGAGATCATAGACCGCGATGATTTCATTTTTCTTTTTATCGAGTCCGTATGCAAGTGATGAAGCGGTGGGCTCATTGATGATGCGCAGCACTTCGAGACCCGCGATCTTGCCCGCGTCCTTGGTGGCATTGCGTTGGGCGTCATTGAAATACGCCGGCACCGTGATCACAGCTTGTGTGACCGGTTCGCCCAGATAGGCTTCAGCATCTGCTTTGATCTTCGCCAGGATCATCGCTGAAACTTCGGGCGGGGAATATTCCTTATCATCAATTCTCACGCGCACATCGCCATTGTCCGCAGCGTTGACGGCGTAAGGCACACGCTTGCGGGTGCGCTCCACCTCAACATCATCAGCCTTGCGGCCCATGAAACGCTTCACGGAAAATATCGTGTTCTGCGGATTGGTGATCGCCTGATTGCGCGCTACGCGCCCGACCAAGCGTTCATGATTTTTATTGACTGCCACCACAGAAGGAACAAGTCTCTCCCCCTCTGCCGATGGAATCACAACGGGTTCACCACCGCTCATTACTGCGGCTACAGAGTTCGTCGTACCAAGATCAATACCAATGATTTTTGCCATAATATCCTCGTTTTAAAGTTTAAGGTCAACAGGTTTGAAGGTTTTGGGTTCAACATGCAAACCTGCCAACCTTCCAACTTGCGGACTACTGTGCCACCCTCACAAGGGCAGGTCGTATTACTCTTTCACCCAACACATAGCCATTTTGCACCACTGCGATCACATGACCACTTGCCACGCCATCGGCAGGCTCGTGCGAGATCGCCTCGTGAAAGTTCGGATTGAATTCCGTGCCTTCGGCTTCGATTCTTTTTATACCTTCGGCATCCAATATGTTTTGGAGTTTGCGTGCGATGAGTTCAATACCATTCGCCCAGGCATTATCCGCGGGGCGGTTCTGCAAGGCACGTTCCAGGTCATCCAGCGCGGGCAGGACTTTTTTGATGATGTCACCTTTCATCGAGACATACATCATTTCGTTATCACGTTCAACGCGCTTGCGATAATTCTGGAAATCAGCAATCGACCTCTGCCAGCCTTCCACGCTTTCCGCCAGTTTGGTCTCTGAATCTTCAAGTTGACGTTTCAACGTGTCAAGCTCGGTAAATGCGACCTCGGTGGCTTGAGGCGCTACATCCTGCGCGGATGCTTCCGCGGCTTCGATCTTTGATTCTTTGACTTGTTCCACTTCGTGTTTATGTTTCTTTTTATCGCTCATGATCTCACTCTCGTTTTTCGATATAAGATATTCGGTATTCGACTTTCGAGTATCGAATGATCGAATATCGCTTATTCACCCACAATGGTATCGTTCACCAGATCACTTAATAACCCGGCAACAAACCTTACAGTTGGAATAGCTCGGGCATACGACATACGCATGGGGCCCAACACACCCAACGTGCCTGTTGCCATGCCCGGGACTCCATAACGTGCAATGACCATGGAGCACTGGCGTAGTTCTTCCCAGCCACCTTCACCGCCGATGAGCACTTGCAACCCACCTATGTGACTGTTCGTGGTTGTACGCGCCAACAGATCTTGCAACGTGGAACGTTCTTCAAATATTTTCAAGGCGCGGCGGGCATCGTCTGACCCTGAAAATTCAGGCTCAGATAAAACGTTGGTCAAGCCGTCGGTATAGATTTCACCTGAACTGCTTTCCGCGGCACGACGCATGTCCTGAGCGATCAGGATCAAAATATCCTGGTCGAGCGCATCAGGACGAGTCGGGAGGGCGGCAATGCCGTCCACGGCCAGACCAGCTAAAAGTCCGTTGAGACGCGCGGCGGTCTGGCTAAGTCGCTCCTGGGTCACGGGTTCGGCTAAAGTCAGGATCTGTTGACTGACCTCCCCGCCTGCCATCACCAAAACCATCAAGACTTGTCGTCCCTGGGTTGAAATCAATTCAACGTGTTTATAGCGTGCCTGTTCGGTATGCGGCGCTGTAATGACAGAGACACCCTGCGATTGATGCGCAAGAATGGATGCCGCAAGCGTCATCCACTGGTCCATGTCCGCACGAGATTGATGGAATTGATGCGCGATGGTATGTTGCACGGCTTGCGGCAACTCTGCATTTTGCATCATCTGGCTTACAAAGTAACGGTAGCCGTCTTCACTGGGTGTGCGCCCCGCTGAGGTATGCGGCTGGCGCAGATAACCCATTTCAGTAAGCGCCACCATCTCATTACGAATGGTAGCTGGGGATAATTCAAGATGGTAATGTTCAACCAGCCGCTTCGAGCCAACCGGCTGAGCAGTATCAATATAATCACGAATGATTAAGAGAAGCAGGGTCTTCTGGCGTTCGGTAAGTTCTTGCATAGAGTTCACACAGTTAGCACTCTCTGCGCGAGAGTGCTATACAGTCTGGAATAATGATAAACGAGGCAAAAAGGGAAGTCAATAAGAGGAGTGTAAGAAAATGCCCATCACTGTTGTAAGTGATGGGCATGGGCATACAAAGTTCTATCGTAGCGGGCGCCAGACTGCATCAAATTCATCGGCTGGATCGCTCGTCAGGCGGGTGCGGTCTCCGCCTGTGATGGTCATGAAATAGATATCTCTGTTGAAGTCATTATCCAGGCTTTCATAGACCAGCCATAAACCATCTGGAGAGAACTTCACATCTTCAATGGGCTTGGGGAAATCCACCAACTGAGTGGGTTTTTTGGATTCGCGGTCTTCATAACGAATGGTCATCAACCACGGTCGAGTTGGACCCAAGTCCCGTTGATTGAAGAGCAGCGTTTCCCCATCAGTACCCCAGACCGGGAAATAATCCCAAAACTGCTGACCGCTCCGGGCAATTTGAACGTTGCTTTGACCTGTATCAGACATCACCCAAATTTGATAGGCACCAAAACGCTTTACTGTGTAGGCGATCTGATTGCCAAAAGGGGACCATGATGGTTGGATGTTTTCAATATCACCCGTTGTGTTTGTCAGCCGGGTCACATTGCCAGACTCGATCGTTAATACATAGATTTCTTTGCGTCCATCACGCATGGATGTAAAGGCGATCCGCTTTCCGTCCGGTGCCCAGGCGGGATCATAATCTGAACCAGGGATGGTCGTCAGTTGTTTTAACCCGGTGCCATCTACATTGATCATATATAGACTGGCATCGCTATAATAATCCTCATGATGAAACTCAATGCGTTCACGACATGGTGAAATGAAGACAAGTTGTAACCCGTCTGGTGACCACGAGGGCTGACAAGCGCCATTTTCCATGGCAGTGACAAGCTGTAAGCCAGTGCCGTCAGTATTGATAAAGTAGATCTGAGGAACACCAGAACGCGCAGATGCAAATGCAATCTGTCCGTAACCGCCACCCAACTGGGTAGGTCCAGGAATGGGTGTGCCATCAGGTGCGATAGTAGCATCCACTACAGGCGGCAACGTCTTTGTGGGCGCAATTGTAGCTGTAAGCGTGGGAGGGACTGCAGTGTTAGTGATTGCAGACACTTCAGTCGTTAATGCTGTATCAATTGAGGTGACAGTGGCTTCTGCAACTGTCACTGTCGGAACCACAAGCGGCGCTTTCGTCGGTACAAGTAAAACCACCGGCACATATTTCATTAGTTCAGGCGGGACAAGGTACGGCGCAAATCGCACCACACCCACAACCCCTGCAGCAAGCAGGAACAATATCCATAAAAGAATTGGGACGATCCGGATCTTCCGGCGTTTTTTGCGTGGCTTAAATTCCTGCTCTTCTTGCTGAGGCTCGGCTGGCTTGCCAAATGATGAAAGCGGCTGGGAGGCTTTTTCGATCGCGGATTGTTGCTGTTGCGATTCGCCGGCTTCCTGTGGTGGAGGTTGGATCACATATTCGCCGGGCAATCTTTGAGTCTTTGATTTGGAACCCAGCAACGAACGCTTGAACTCTTCAGCATTTTGGAAACGGTCGGCCGGATCAATGCCCATCGCCTTTTCGATGGCAGCGGCAAGGCGACGCGAGATCTTGCTGTTGCGTTTGCGCAATGGCGTCAGTTGGGTATTATCCATGGCGCGCGCCAAACCATCTTCGGGGATAATGCCAGTCAATGAAGCATACAATGTCGCGCCGAGTGAATACACATCGGTACGTGGATCGGTGCGGGCTGTGCCATATTGTTCAGGAGGTGAATAGCCCGGTGTCATGGCGCGTGCGCCGGTCGTTGTCGCCTGATTGCCATGCAACACTTTGGCAAGACCAAAGTCCACTAAAAAGATATGACCATCGGGCGTGATCTTGACATTGCCGGGTTTAATATCACGATGCAAAATGGGGGGTTTGCGGGTATGCAGATACATGAGCGCATCACACATCGCCGCGCCGAGCAGGATCGCTTCGTCTTCAGTAATGTTCCCCACACGCTCCATGCGCTGACGCAGGTCCTCCCCCTCGATGTAATCCATCACCAGATACTGACCTTGATCGCCGATCACAAAATGATCGGTCACACGCGGCAGGTTGGGATGACGCAAATTGGCAAGGATCACTGCCTCCAACCGGAATTGGCGTGCATATTCATCGGTGGTAAAAAGGTTTTCCTTGACAGCACAATCCGTGCCTAGGTTTTCATCGACAGCACGATAAACAGAGCCCATGCCGCCCTGGCCTAAAATCTCAACTATGCGATATCTTTTATGTAATAACGCGCCGCGTTCAAGTGTCATTGACGTAGGGTCTCTCCCGAGAATTTTTCCGTAGATTTGGGATTATATCAGAAGGGTAACCTACATCTTGGGCTTATCTGCCAATTTGAAACGGAAAAACAACCATGGCGCGCCACCTGAGACCCAGAAGCCAACTAGCGAATAACGCACATAGCGCAGGAAATATGAGAGCAAGTCGGCATTATCGGGGAAGACCTGGCCCAGCCCCATCCACAGGATGACTACACCGATCAAGCCGATGACATAGCGAAGTGCGCGCTTCGCCACCGGACCCGAGGCCTGATACCCGCCTCGAGCAGCGATCCACGCCGCTCCAATCGCAAGTCCGAAGAGCGTCCCGGCTGAGGTGATGAAACCTTCTATCGAAACCGGAGCAGGCAGTTCTCCCGTACGAAGCGCGTTGTCCCGCCATTCTTCAGGGAAGGTATATCCATCCAAACGTCCCACACTGACAGCACCCAATACAACAAATATCAAAGAAACGACCAATGCAATGAGGATTTGAGAACCAAATGTTTTTTGTTTGAGCCATGCTTCAACAGGATTCCAAAACTGCATGAACGCCCACAGCAGAATGCCGCCCAGCAGCCAGCCAACAAAAACATCATGCGGAAAATGCACACCGAGATACCAACGCGAAAAACCGATGAGGAAGGCCAGCGCAAACGCCACGCCCCACGCCCACTGCTTGCGGACACCCGAAGCTATGATGCCCCAAACCCCCACTGCATGTTGTGCGTGACCCGATGGAACCCCAAACGATGACTCTGCTGAATATGGCATCACTTTGTCGCTCACCCAATATGGGCGCGGACCGGCAAACATAAGCTTGAATATATTGTTCACAACGTTGCTGGTGAGTAGAATGAACCCCACCCTGATGCCCAAATTGGCATCTACGCACCAATAGATCAGTGGCAGAACCAAAAAAAAGAAGTTTTCAGTACCCAGAAAGGAAAAGAATTCCATTGGCGCTTCGAGCCATGCGCCCAGGGACTGAATTGCTATGATCCAGTTAACACCAAAGGGAACCAGAAAATCCATGTTATCCTCCTATCCATTCATGAAAAATGACGAGCACGAGCCACGACTTGTGTAAATCGTCAAGCCGTTAAAACCCCTCTACAGTATTTGACGATACGCCGATTTCTATTGTACACTCAGGCTATGAAAAAGTCACCCGTCCAGGTCCAGCCTTATTGGTGGGATTGGTCTGCAGTAGCCCTGCTCTTTATTCTCTTGCAGGTGCTGTCTTCGCGCCTGGTCACTACCACCTGGACACCCCATCTGAATTTCATACAAATATTTACGACCATGGGAACTTCGATCGGGCTGGCCTTGGGCTACAGCCAATTCGCTCGCAAAAATGCGCGCTGGATCTCATTCGGCTACATGTTCATCATGCTGCCACTCATTTGGACGCGTGTGATCGATGAACAGGTTGAATTGGACGAGCGCCTGCTCAGTGTGGGTGGGCGCCTGCTTTATTCCCTCTCTGAATTTTTCTCGCGCCGGCCTGTGGAAGATCCGTTGTTCTTTGTAGCGATCATGTCGGTCACGTTTTGGGTCATTGGCGCATCCGCCGGTTTCAGTCTCACCCGTCATCAGAATTTTCTTGCCGCGGTTCTGCCTTCCGCGATCGGCATTCTTGTCATCCAACACTACGATAATGGCGTAGCTTCGCGGATCTGGTTTTTGGCGTTCTTCACCTTTATCGCATTGTTCCTGTTGGGACGCTTGAATTTTCTACAAGATCAAAGGAATTGGCGCGAGCGGCGCGTTTTCCTCTCCCCTGAAAACAATATTGACCTGACCAGCAGTATGGCAATTGCCGCAGGGTTGCTCATCATCACGGCGTGGACAATTCCCCTCTCCATTACCAGCAACGCCACGGTCCGCCAGGCATGGGAGCGTATCACAAAACCATGGACCGATTTTACCGACCGCATGGAAAATGCCGTGAGCGCACTCGAATCACCCAGCGGAGGCAGACCCGGCGAATTCTATGGCACCGAGCTTGAACTGGGCAGCGGCTTTCCACTTTCCGATACAGTCATGTTCACCGTGGAAGCTCCAGATTTACCCTTCGATCAAAAACCTCCGCGTTACTACTGGCGCGGCCGCACCTATGATTATTTCTCAGGCGGACAATGGTATACCACCAGCACAACTCGTGATGAATTTTCTCCAGCGGAACCAAGCCCTGCGATCGATGGTGCCGAAAATAATGATCCCTCGCGGTTTATTTTTTCCATCGGCAATTCGAAGTTCTCCCTGCTATATGCGCCAGGTCAACCCATGTGGGTCAGCCGACCGGGTTCCTATCTGGCTTCGCCCGCCGAATCGGCTTTGAACATTACTTCCTGGAATGCCACCCCGTCCTTGCTGCCCGGCGAAACCTATCAAGTGGATGCGGTTTTGAAAAACCCGAACATTGAGGAACTGCGCGCGGCTGGCGCTCAATATCCCCAATGGGTCACAAACATGTACCTGCAACTGCCAGAGAATTATTCTCCACGCATCAAGGCGCTTGCTGAGGAGCTCACCGCCGCGGCAGAAACCCCCTACGATAAAACCATCGCCATCACGCGTTACCTGCGCGAGAATATTGAATATGCTCCCACCATTCCATCCGCACCAGATAATGCCGATCCATTGGAATGGATTCTGTTCGAATATAAAAAAGGTTATTGCGTTTACTATGCCACCTCTGAGATCGTAATGCTGCGCTCCATTGGCATCCCGGCGCGCATGGCAGTCGGTTTTGCGCAAGGCACCGGCACCAGCCAACCCGGTTTTGATGATGATGTGGAAGATATCGTCACCAATTCATATACAGTACGCAAGAACAATGCCCACGCCTGGCCCGAAGTGTACTTCCCAGATATTGGCTGGGTTGAATTTGAACCAACTGGTAATCAGGCTCCATTGGATCGCCCAATTGCGCCGCGCGAAGATTCAGACTTAACTGGCGGATTAAACCCCAACAACCTGCCACAGCCGGAACCTGAAGTAGACAACCTGCCATCCGATGAAACGGATGGACTCAACAACGATCCCGCCGCAACGGACTCAACGTTCATTCCTCTCCTTTACTTGCTTCCGTTATTCATAGCCTTTACCGCGCTGACAATTTACCTCAGCCGCCGTTATGCGCTGACTATCCGCGTCCCGGCGTTCGTACGCACAACGATGGAACGCTCGGGTATCGAAGTACCCAAGTGGATCCTGCACTGGGAACGCTGGAGCTCACTCTCCCTCATTGAACGCTCCTTTGAAAGTATCAACTTTGGTCTGCGCCAGGTCAAACAGCCTGCCCCGGTCCATGCTACACCGCTTGAACGTGCCAAAAGCCTTGCAAATATCCTACCTCAACTCGAAATAGAGATAAAAGTACTTCTGGACGAACACCAAACATCCCTTTATACTTCCAGAGTAGCGGACGAAAAGCAAGCCCGCCGTGCTGCATTTCAGGTCAGAACGCAAGTTATCTTCGCCCTCATCCGATATTTCTGGACAGGTCATTACGAAGCGACAGCCACAAAAACTTAATTGCAACTGTGGTGGTCGTTTAAAAAGGAAACCTTATGGCTACAGCAAAGACCAAGCGCATTTCCATCAACGACCAAGTTATTACGATCACCCAACAGACCACAAAACTTCGTAAATCGCTGGATGAAAAACGCTCGCCTGAAACATTGGAGGGTTTGAAAAATCTGGAAGATTCGCTCACCCGCGTCAGCGAAGTATTGATCCCCTTTGAACAACAATTTAGCCATCTCCAGGCCCTCGCTGGCATCGGACAGGTTGTCAACTCCACCCTCGAAGTGGACGAAGTATTACAAATCGTGATGGATACCATCGTGCGCCTCACCGAAGCTGAGCGCGGTTTCCTCATGCTCCGTGATGAACGCGGCGAAATGACAATTCGCATTGCACGTAACTGGGAACAGGAATCCATCAATCAGAACGAATCATCCATCAGCCGTTCAATTGTACAACGCGTCATTGACAGCGGCGAAGCCATCCTCACTACCAACGCGCGCGAGGACCCACGCTTCGGCGGGCAGGAAAGTATCATTGCCTTCAATTTACGTTCCATCTTATGTGTGCCGTTGCTTGTCAAAACCGAATTGATCGGCGTGATCTACACCGATAACCGCATCCGCGCGGGCATCTTCTCTGAATCAGAACGTGATCTATTACTCGCATTTGCGAATCAAGCCGCAGTTTCCATTGAGAACGCGCGCTTGTTCTCCTCCCTCAAACGCACCCTCGAAGAAGTAACCGAACTCAAAAACCTCATGGACGATGTGTTCGCGTCCATTGTGTCAGGGGTGATCACGGCTGATGTGCAGGATCAGATCACCCTGTGTAATCAAGCCGCCGCGACTATTTTGGGGCAAACCTCGGCAGAGATCGTCGGTCGAAAACTGAATGATGTCATCCCCACTTTCGCCAGTGAGATCCAGCCGCACATGACCCTGGTACGCGACAGCGACCAACCCATCTTTGGGCTCGAACTTAGCCAAAGCCTGCCCCAGCGCGGCAACGTGGATTGGCGTTTGAATCTCTCTCCGTTGAAAGACGCAGGACAAAAGACCCAAGGTGTCGCGATCGTGCTCGACGATCTGACCGAACGCAAGAAACTCGAAGCCCAACGCCGACTCTTCGAACGCATGGTCTCCCCCGCTGTGATCGAACAACTCGACCCGAACAGTTTACAACTCGGCGGCAAACGTACCGACATCACCGTGCTGTTCGCAGACGTGCGCGGGTTTACATCGTTCAGCGAAACCCAGGAACCAGAAAAACTCGTTTCGATTTTGAACCGTTATCTCGGCGCGATGGCAGAGTCGGTGCTTTCAGTGGAGGGCACGATCGATAAATTCATGGGCGATGCGATCATGTCGTGGTTCAACGCCCCCGTGCCGCAAGCTGACCATACGTTACGTGCGGTCAAAGCTGCGCTGGCGATCCGTGATGCGTTTGAAGGTTTATATAAAGTACTTCCCAAGGAAGCGCATCTCGCTTTCGGTGCCGGCATCCATTATGGCGACGCGATCCTGGGCTTGATCGGTACTGATCGCAGAATCGAATATACCGCCATCAGTGACAGCGTCAACACCGCCAAACGCCTGCAGGAAAATTCAGCCAGGAATCAGATCATCATCAGCCGCGAGGCCTATGCCCGCGTAAAAGATGATGTTGAAGTCAGACCCATCGCCCCTGTTGCAGCAAAAGGCAAGACCCAACCACTCGAGGTCTATGAAGTATTGGGATTGAAGTAGTCAGTAATTAGTAAATGAGCGAAGCAAAAGAGGTCAATTAGCAATTGTTGACCTCTTTTTAATTTTAATATTACAAAGCTACCTCTCAAGATTCAAAATTACTGATTAAACAGTTCTGAGCCTCACTTCTTTGGCCATTCTTTGTTTTGCGAGTAATAATGTATCAAGTAAACCTTCAAAATCGTTTATCGTGGCATGTGGCGAAAACCAATACGTTTCTTTGCCCAGTTGAGGCAATATACGTATACTCTCTTCCACGACTTCAATAACCTTATCAATCGGAGTCCACATTTTACGAACAGATTTTACTGCGATGCAAAACTCTTCCTCACTTATTTCAGAATTGTACCCATCACATCTTTTGAATCGATCATATTCTTCTTCCCCATAATCCCAATTACCTACATATGAAATATTACAAATTAAACTTAAATCGATCTTCGATATTTCTTCCAATTTTCTAAACCATTGATATTCTTGAGATTGTTCGCCGAAGAACTCAGTTTCAATTCCCTCATAAACGCTCGTGAATGCTTCAAGTGCTTTCCCTCCAAAAAATCCGTCACGGCATATTATCTGCAATATGTCACCCGTATCCGCCTCGACCTTAACAGTAAATCCCATAGAACCTCCTACTTATCCCAATTGACCTCCAATTATAAATTACCCCATACGTTCTCCACAAACCTCACCAATTGTTCCATGCCTTTTTTAACTGGCGCAGTATTGATATATTCATCTTTCGTGTGCGCACCACTGCCAGTTGAAATCCCTAACACCAATGCGGGATAATTTTTACTCAACGGAATATTCGCATCCGTCGAACCGGTTGTTAGCGCCGCATCCAAGCCCTGTTCACGGAGATAATCCACTGCAAGTTGAATCAACGGGTGATTCGGACTCAGCTCACCCGCGGGACGCTGTCCAATGACCTCCGCTTCGATACTCAGCCCAGACTTGCTCGCCTCACGAATTATTTTTTCTGCATCTGCAACCAACTTCGCCAGGGATGCCTGCCCCTCCGAGCGCAAATCCAACTCCAGCCAGGCTTCGGCTGCAATGACATTGATCGAAGTACCGCCTGAAATTTTGCCCACATTCATCGTGGTGCGCGGTTCCTTCGGCAACTCCATGGATGTCAATTGCACGACCAGTTTCGATAATTCATGGATCGCTGAAAGCTGACCATAATCAGACCATGAATGCCCGCCCCGGGTGGTGGTTTTGACTCGATAACGCTTCACCCCCACCGCGCGATGATAGACATGTCCCAATGCCATGCCCTCTAGAACGAGATAAGCGTGAACATCCGCGCCAAAGCGTTCCACCACTGCCTTCATGCCACGTAGATCACCCAAGCCCTCTTCGCAGACGTTTGCCACAAACCAAACATCGCCGTTCAATTTTATATTTCGTTCGCGGATCATCCATATCAGACCAACCAACCCCGCCACACCCAACGAGTTATCGCCGATTCCAATCCCATATACTTTCTCAGTTTCACGCTTCACTCGCAAATCCATCTCCAACGGAAAGACCGTATCCGTATGCGCGGAGACAATTAGCGGTTTGACGCCTGACGTTTGACCTTCGACCTTCAACCTACCATACACATTCCCCACATCATCAATAGAAACATCACTTAATCCCTCACGTGCAAATACCCCACGCACAAACTCCGCCCGCTTGGACTCGTTAAACGTCGGCGCGGGGATCTGTTGAATCTCAATGGCAAGTTCAATAACGCGTTGAATAGTATTTGTCATAATCATATTTTACCCCTCCTCATAAATAAGGCGGGGAAACCCCGCCCCTACAAATCTTTCTTCTTTCCCTCATTCATCTTTCATAATTCACACTTCTCTTACCATATCCCTCAGCACATTCAAACGCGCCTCGGCGAGTCCAGGCATCACATCCAACGGATAGAACGCACCGCTGCCTTCCAACTTCAACGAAGCCGAGACGTTCCCATGTAACACACCCTCCAATGGGTCATAGTTCTTACAATAGCCCGCCATGAACCCGCCGCCAAACGCATCACCGACTCCCGTTGGGTCAGCCAAACGCGCGGGATATGCTGGAATTTCATATTTACGTTTATTGCTTGCGACATATAACAACTGTCCGCGCACGCCACACTTGATCACCACATATTCGCAACCGTACAACGCGATCCCATCTGCCATCTCCCACAGGTCATGAGTCTCAGCCTGGAATAAATTACGCAGCTCTTCCTGCGATGTGATGAAAGCCGTCACGCCATGGATCAAAGGCAGCTCACGCCGGATGGTTGGGGTCATCGAGGCAGGCGCCGGGTCCAGAATGAACGTGTGCGTCGTCCCACGTTTGAGAGCCGCGAGCATTTGTGCCTGAGTCATCAAATCCATTGGGCATAAATATGCCGCACGCGCATTCAAATAATCAGCGGGGATATCGGTGACCGAAAGCCTCAACGCTTCATCCAAAGGCTTGTCGGATTGATAGCCCAAAAGGGATTTGGGAAACGTCATTTCGCGCCGCGCAAATTGCGATACGGGATTGATGCGACTCAACTCAAAGGATTCGGTGTACGCCAAAAAATCGCGCGCATCCAGATTCTCTTCAAGGATTTTGATACCGCTCGTATCGAGTCCGCGTGACATGCAATCGTTCAACCATGCGCGCGGAAAATCATTGCCCACGCGTCCCACCAAGCCGACGCCTGATTCCCAAACCCTCAGCCCTGCCGCCACGTACAGCGGACTCCCTCCCGCCACATCGAGCCGCACAGGACCGGTAGGAGGAAGTAAATATTCACGCCTTAGTTGACCGAAGATCAAGTAGTTGGGAGTCATGGTTCTCAATGTGCTCCATCGGAGCCAAGCCCTCGATGGAGCGGTAAGGTTTTATTTCCTGTTCAATTCATCTTCCCGTTCAGGGATGGTAAAGCGCTTGATTGTGGTGTTATCCACCAACCAATTTAAATTTCGATTCATCCACACGGTGAATGACCAAGCCCACGGCAGAATCCGCATGGCGCGCGGACGGCGCACCAGTTGCACAACTGCATCCCCTACCTGATCAGCTGTGAGCAATAGTGATTTGGGAGTCGTTGCGCCAGTTTTGCGTTTGATGCCCGCATGGGCTTGAAATTCGGTGGACACACCGCCCGGGTAGATCATGGAGACATCAATCCCCCAGGGCTTCACTTCACGCCGCAACGCTTCAGAGAATCCATGTACGGCATGTTTGCAGGCAGCATAGACCGTGTACGTAGGTGTGGCAACCAAACCTGCCATGGAGCACATATTGATGATATGACCTGACCTCTGCTTCATCATGATCGGCAAAACCTGGCGTGTGGTTTGGATCACGCCCAGCACATTGACATCGAACTGTGCTTGAATATCTTTCACTGGGTCAAGATTCTCCAGCCAATCCAAACGCCCGAAACCGGCATTGTTCACCAATACATCAATGCGGCCGAATTTATCCAATGTTTGTTTTATCAAAGATTGAATATCTTCGAGCTTGGAGAGGTCAGCTTGAACCACAAAGGTTTCGGCACCTGAGCCCATTGCCAGAATTTCCTGCGCCAGGGATTCGAGTTTATCCACACGGCGGGCAGCGAGCACAAGCTTCGCCCCCTCCCTGCCGAATTGACGGGCAGTCGCTTCACCAATTCCCGATGACGCGCCGGTGACGATGACAACTCTACCTTTAATGTCCATGGAGCCTCCTGAAGAATCATTTATAAGGTTCGTAATGCGACATAAATGTCGCGCCACACGTGTTTATGGTCCCCAACGGGGTTGGTAATCACAGTAATCATTATCCGTTAGCCTGCTCAGATCCGTGCCGTCGATGCGGATAATGTAAATTTCGCAGCCGTTGTCTTCGCCATAGTTATCAAAGTAGGCTGTAAACGCCACCCACTTACCATCTGGCGAAAAGGAGGGACCCTGGCTATTACCGCCGCTGGGTGTAAGTTGCCGCACATTCGATCCATCCGCATTCATGATGTAAAGTTCACGGTTCCACGGTTCGCCGGAATATGTGACGATGTATTGCCCATCTGGTGACCAATCGCTTCTGCCGCGGATGGCAGGCAGATTCGTGATCCTGGTCAATTTTGAGCCATCTGGTCGGACCGTGTAAAGTTGTATCGTACCATTTTTATCGGATGCAAAAAGAATGGCTTTGCCATCAGGCGACCAGGTTGGGTCCCAGCCGTTGATGCTGGGAATGTTCCCGGCGTTGTTCCCCAGTTGATCTGCAAGCACGATCTGGTATTTGTTCGTGTTAGGCGAGATATGTGCAAAGACAAGTTGGTTTTTATCCGGTGAAATTTCGGGGGCAGTATCCGAGCCGTAGGAGCTGGTGAGCCGATCCAGGCTGCCATCCGCGATATCCAGTTGGTAAATATCATAATTATTTTCAGCATAAAACGCGGAGTATAAAACGCTCTGCCCATCAGGTGAAAGCGACGGATAAAAGTGGCGGATATTATTTTCGGTGGTCAATCTTTTGAAATCAGAACCATCGGCTTTCATGATGCAGATCTGCTCCGAGCCTTGATCTTTGAAAACCTGACAGGTGAAGACAATGTGTCCACTGGGCTGGTCTGCAGAGGAAGGTGATGGAATAGATGTCTGCGCGGAGGAAGAAATGGAGGTTGGGGTAATGGTGGAAAAGTTGAAAGCAGGAGTCGCTATGGGTTGCGTGGCTTGAGGCGCGTCAACGATCGAGGGTGTGGAAGCCTGAAGTGTGGCAAACAGGTCTGGAGTCGCATTGGAAGAGGCGGGCCTGTTACATCCCGTAGTCAGCGTGAAGATGAACAACGTCAAAATGAATTTAGTCTTATTGAGGTTCGGTTTTAATGGATTCAAGGTGGCACTCCTCGCTCGTCAGAATTTTAGCGCCAAAGCTTCCACAATATGGGCAGGTTATTTTCTTATCGAGCAGGTGATATTTTTGGAAACACGCCATGCATTGCACTTCGGCAGATATAAGACGGAAGTGCAGTTGCGCATGTTCCGCCGGGGTGCCTTTGCTAAGTTCAGTCCAATGGATTTGCAGGGAGGTTGGGTCAAGTTCGGAGATCTCGCCGAGGGCGATGTGAATGGTTGTGACGCGTTTTGAGTGGGTCGCATGCGCTTGACGATTTGCTTTATCAATAAATGTTTGGGGGATGTTTCGTTCAGGCATGCTGTATTTAATAAAAAATAAACGACAAGCTGTTTGACTCCAAAATAATAAAACACCTCAGGCCAGTCTGTAAGCCGCATTCTGTCCAACGGATTGCTCCGTCTGTGCGATCATCTCTCTGGGCGGCGCGTCACCGCTCCGCTCAATGCAACCTACCCGGGACTGACTGTCTCACCGTGTGAAACAGCACTTATGAAGACGAGCAGTCTCCCGCCATCCGCAGATGGCTTCGTCCCTACTTGGTCTTGCTCCCGGCGGGGGTTACCTGGCCATCTGCATTACTGCAAATGCCGGTGGTCTTTTACACCACCTTTTCACCATCACCTCGTACCCTTGCGGGTGACGGGGCTGTCTGTTTCTGTGGCCCTCATCCGGCAGGTTAACTCCTCACGGAGGTGTTCCCCGCCCCGGGTGCTATCCGACGCCGTGCTCTATGGAGTGCGGACTTTCCTCGATCCCGACAACGCAGAACCGCGATCGCCCGACCGACCTGAGGCAAGGTCATGATACACGCAAGGGATAAGAGCGTCAACCGCAATACGTTCACAAACTCATCCGGTTTTTCCATCCAAGACCAGCTGGGCAGTGTTTATGCACCTAAATCTAGTCATAAGTGTTAAGTTCGGATGAATTAAATCGTTTAATAAACAACCAGACCTGCGGTAAAATAAGAAACAAGCACTACATTTGATTGGAGTTATTGTGAGTAATTCGCCCGGCAAAAAAATCATCGGTCTCACTGGCAATATCGCAACAGGCAAGAGCGTTGTGCGCCGCATGGCAGAACACCTGGGTGCCTATACCATTGATGCAGATGCGCTCTCGCATCGTGTCATTTCAAAGGGCGGACCCGGCTATCAAAGCGTGCTGGACCGATTTGGCACATGGCTGCTCGATAAGGATGGACAGATCGACCGCACCAAGTTGGGGCGTCTCGTTTTTGCAGATGGACAGGCGCTCGCGCAACTGGAAGATATCATCCACCCCTACGTTATACAGGCTGTTGAAGTACTTATCAAACGCGCCCCACAAACGGTGGTAGTGATCGAAGCAATCAAGTTACTCGAGTCAGGTCTGCGCAGCAAATGCGATACCATCTGGGTGACGGATGCGACTCAGGCCGTGCAGGTTGAACGTCTCGTACGCAAACGTGGACTGACCCAGGATGAGGCGTTACAGCGCATCCACTCGCAATCTGGTCAAAAGGAAAAGCTCGCTTCCGCAAAAGTCATCATCAATAATAACGGCTCTTATGATGATCTCTGGAAGCAGGTTAACGACGCCTGGAAACACATCTCCCCCGCCCAGGAATCTGGTCAAGCTACACAAGTTTTGCATAAGCCCGGCACAGGCGCACTTTCGCTCCAACGCGGCAAGCCACGCGATTCACAAAAGATCGCAGACTTGATCACCCGCCTGAGCAAAGGCAAGCGCACCATGAACAAGGATGAAGTGATGGAAGCCTTCGGTGACAAAGCCTTCCTGCTCCTGCAAATGGACACGGAACTCGTCGGGGTGGCAGGCTGGCAGGTGGAAAACCTTGTAGCGCGTACGCTGGATCTTTATCTCGACCCCAAAGCCACCGCAGATAAAGCCCTGCCGCTCATCTTAGAGGAAGTGGAACGCGCCTCAAGCGACCTGCAATGTGAAGCCTCACTGGTCTTCCCACCCATGGAATTGGTCGGCTTCGACACTGTCTGGAAGCAGATCGGCTATGAACGCCGCACGCCTGAATCATTGGGTGTCCAAGCCTGGACCGATTCCGCAGTGGAAGCCATGCCAAAAGGCGGCTCATTATTTTTCAAACAACTTCGCACAGACCGGGTTCTGAGACCGATATAGCAAAAGACTTTACAACAAGTCTGGCAAAAACATCAGGGCGGGAGCGAAGTTCATTTACCCATCAGAACTGCATAAGACGCGGGCAGCCTGCGCTTATATCAGCAATCAGAATTTGATCGAAGCGATCACGCATGGCGAATTTTCTCAATAACATCCTCTTTATCTTTCAACGACTCAACTGGCTGAGTATTCTCGATATTCTGCTCGTCACATTGATCTTTTTTTTGGTGTTGTATTCCCTGCGCGACACCCAAGCCATGGTCTTGTTGCGCGGTGTGATCTTTCTGGTCGTGGCGCTGGTATTGCTGACCACGCTCGTTGAACTCCCTGCATTTTCCTGGCTTGTCCGAAATTCATTACCGGCATTACTGCTTTCCATCCCGGTGATCTTCGCGCCTGAGATCCGCCGCGCGCTCGAACGCCTGGGACGTGCCGGCACATTCAACATTGCCACCAACACGAAACAACCCTCCCGTGTGGATATGCAAAAAGCCATTCGCGCCATCGTGGAGGCATCCGCCCGCCTCTCAGCCCGGCAACACGGCGCATTGATCGTCATCAAAAGACTCGACAGCCTTGACCAATATATTGAAACTGGCGTGCAGATGCGCGCAGAAGTTTCGCCGGAATTGTTGTTGCAGATCTTTTATCCCGATACACCTTTGCATGATGGTGCCGTCATTATCGCCGATGGACGTATCGTCTCCGCCGCGTGCGTCATGCCGCTCTCTGCCAGCGGCGTGCTCAACAAAACTCCCGAACGCCAAATGGGACTTCGGCATCGCGCTGCGCTCGGCATTTCAGAAGTCAGCGATGCAGTATCCGTTGTCGTTTCAGAACAGAGCGGTTCCATTTCCATCTCAAACTCCGGGCGCATGATCCGCCGCATCGACCCCGAACGGCTGGAAAATATTCTCGCGGCATTCTTCCGCCCTGATAACACCACGCCGCAACGCGTCTGGCTGAATCGCTTCTTTCCGTATCTTTTTTCTCGAAAGGACAAGTAGGGGGCGAGGTCATCTCGCCCTGTTTTGGGCGGGACGCTACGCAGCCTCGCCCCTACGCAAACACAACATGCGCTGGTTCGCTAGAAATATTCGTACTTTCCTGCTCGCACTTGTCCTCGCCCTCGCGGTGTGGATCTCTGCTGTCACATCCGCAAATCCCGATGAAGTGCGTATATTGAAAGACATCCCATTGGATGTCATAGGAATGGATTCAGCCCTCATCATTACAAGCGAAATCCCCTCCAGCGTGCAAGTTACTTTACGCGCGCCCAGTTCCACTTGGGAAGAATTGACCGCACAAGAAAATTCAGTGCAAGCCACTTTGGACTTATCGGGACTCAGCACCGGCGAACACACAGTGGACATCGAGATCAGACTCCTCGTCCGCCCAGTGCAGATTGTTCTTAAGAACCCGACAACTGTTACGGTTATCCTTGAGCGGCTCGCCACCCAAACCCTGCCCGTGGACCTTTCTCTCCGTGGACAGCCCGCCATCGGCTATAAAGCGGGTGATCCGGTTCTTGACTTGGAAAACATCATCATCACGGGTCCTGAATCCATTGTGAAGCAGGCGGTGCGGGCGCGAGTCCTCGTCAGCCTGGATGGGGCTCAAGAAAGCATTGACCAGTCCCTCGTGGTCCAGATCGTGGATGCGAAGAATAATCGTCTGAATGGCATCGGAGTCACCCCTGAGTCCGTCCATGTCAACATCCCGGTCATTCAACAAGGCGGGTTCCGCAATGTGTCTGTCAAAGTCATCGTGCAGGGGCAGGTTGCCAGCGGCTATCGGCTGGAGAATATTTCGGTCTTCCCGCCGGTGATCACGGTCTTTGCCTCAGACCCGGATTTGGTGAATGCCCTGCCTGGTGTTGTGGAAACTCAACCACTCGATCTACAGGATGCAAAAGAAAATATTTCCACGCGGCTGGCTTTGATACTCCCTGAAAATATCACGGTCGTTGGTACGCAATCTGTACAAGTGCAGGTGGGCATCTCCCCCATTCAAACCAGCATCACGCTGTTGAATCAACCGATCAGCATCCTTGGGCTTTCTGAGGGGCTCGCTGCCCAGGTTTTGCCCCAAACCGTGGATGTGATCATTTCGGGACCACTCCCCATTCTGGATGTGTTGACCCCGCAGGATGTGATCGTGTCGGTGGATGTGACCGGGCTGACCCTGGGCACTTATCAACTCACACCCAAATGGGAAGTGCTGGTGGGCAATGTACTGGTAGAATCCATTTTACCCAGCACCGTAGAAGTGGTAATATCCATACCCCCGCCGCCCACGGCCACACCAACGGTAACACCCAGACCGTAACATTCGCGCAGAGTGGAGTGAACTGCGAAGCAGTGAACGAAGACAAAGCGCAAGTAATTGGAAAATTATAAATAACCTGAAACATGCGCCTCGATTGCGTTCGGACCCCTTCGGGAATGCTGTCCTCACTCCGCTCACATCGTCCCGATATTCTTCGGGAGCGTGAAATATGAAAGAAAAAAAATGACCAAACCGATCGTAGCACTCGTTGGCAGACCCAACGTAGGAAAAAGCACTTTATTCAACCGCCTTGTCGGCGAACGCATGGCAATCGTGGATGAAACGCCCGGCACCACACGTGACCGTCTCTTCGGTGAAGCCGAATGGAGCGGAGTCACATTCCATGTGGTGGATACCGGTGGTATTGACCCGACCCACGGCGGCAAGACTCCGCTTTCCATTGGCTCTGCCGATTTTATTGACGATATCCGCACACAAGCGCAGGTCGCCATCAATGAAGCGGATGTAGTCCTCTTCATCAATGATGGACAAACCGGTGTCACCTCACCCGATCTGGAAGTCGCAACCATTCTGCGCCGCTCACAAAAGAAGTTACCGAATGGCACATTCTGGCCCCCCATCATGGTTGTGGTCAACAAATGCGAATCGCGTGAAACACGCGACCAGGCAGCTCAATTCTACGAGTTGGGTTTGGGTGAACCGATCGCCATCTCAGCCGTACATGGAACCAGCACCGGCGATCTGTTGGATGCGCTCCTGGCAGTTTTCCCTGAGCAGGAACCGCAAGTGGAAGATGACAGCGTCAAGATCGCGCTGGTCGGCAAACCGAATGCGGGAAAATCCAGCCTCTTGAATAAACTGGTTGGCAAGGAACGCGCCATTGTGAGTCCGATTCCCGGCACAACGCGTGATGCAACCGACACCAAGATCGTGGTGGACGGGTTAACCGTCACCTTGATCGACACCGCCGGGATTCGCCGACGCGGCAAGATCGAACATGGCGTGGAGCAGTATAGTGTTTTGCGTTCGTTCAAAGCGATCGAAAGATCCGACGTGGCATTATTGATGATCGATGCGACCACCGGTATCACATCGCAGGATGCGCACATCGCGGGCTTTATCCTTGAACAATGGAAATCGTGCGTGGTGATCGTCAACAAATGGGACGCCATCGAAAAAGACTCTTTCACCATGGAAGATTACAGCAAAAAGATCCGCGGTGACTTGAACTTCATGGACTACGTGCCGCTGTTGTTCATCTCCGCCAAGACTGGTCAGCGCGTGGAAACGGTCATGCCGATGGCATTGCGTGTGCAAGAGGAACGCCTCGCGCGCCTTACCACCTCCAAGATCAATGCCGTGATCCACAAAGCGCAGGATGCTCACCCCCATCCATCCCACGCAGGACGCCAGTTGAAGATGTACTACGGCACACAAGTCCGCAGCGACCCGCCGACGTTCATGATCTATGTCAACGAACCGAAGTTGATGCACTTTACCTATCTACGTTATCTGGAAAATCAGATCCGTGAAGAGTACGGATTCCTGGGCACGCCGATTCGCTTGGTGATGAAGGGGCGGAGGGATTAGCGGTTAGCGGTTAGCTGTTAGCTTTCAGCGGTTAGCTGTTAGCTTTCAGCGATTAGCTGACAGCTTTTAGCCATTAGCTTTTACAGTAACTCCGGTGGTTGAGCGCACACTTGCGCCTGTGCGCAGTACAGGTGAGCAGTCGAAACCACTGGCTTGCATGAAAACACAACCGTCAGCACATGCTGGCGGTTGTATAATTAAGGGATGAACACTTCCGCACAGGAGGGAAAGATGTTTCAAAGCCTTTGGATCCTAATAACAATTTCGATTCTTATTTCGGCATGCGCACCTGCGACTCAATCCACGCCCGTCCCCATCGTTGATAACGCAACCGCAACCCCATCTCCAACCCCAACTGCTGACGCAACGCGGACAGCGCTTCCCACCGCAACATCGACCGCATCCATCACGCCCCTGCCCACCATCCCCACCTTCACACCCACGTTTGACGTTTCAACGATTGTCACTGTCACGCCCGCGCCAGAGGCGGAGTGCCCACAAGTAGTCAAGATTGAAAATCCAGATTTGTCATTTTTGGACTTCTCATTTGAGGAACAGGAGATTCTGAATTTCTTAAACAGTTACGGACCGCTTCCCCTTGTTAAAGCCCTTCAAAGCCAAGGCTATACAACAAACATGGATTATGCTCTCCTTGACTTGACCAACGATGAAGTTCAAGAATTTGCAGTTAGGGCAGGTGCATTTTATATTTTCGGATGCCATAAAGGCATTTATGAAACATTGTTGATACTTCCTCCCGATGGGTATTTGTGGCCTCCCGGAATTTTTTCAACCAAGGATAACAATCGTAATGGAATTCCTGAAATAACTTTATTAACAAGCATACAATCTCAAGGAGCTCGCACATACCAAGTATTTGAATGGGATGGAGATAGCTTTCACAACCTACTCGTATCAGAATATCAAGACTCACCAGAGGAAGGAGAAATATATGTTGAAGTAACTGGTAATATTTTTTATAAAAACATAAATGGCGACCCTGTAAACGAACTGATTTTAGATAGCGGAATTCCCCTTTGGACAACTTACTTTGATGGATTACCGTGGAGAAATAAACGAACTATTTATCAGTGGAATGGACAAAGTTATACGCCAACGCATTACGAATTCGCCACTCCAGAGTTTAGGTTTCAGGCAATTCAAGACGGTGATCTTGCAACAAATCAATCTGAATTTGATAAAGCCTTGTCCCTATATCAAGACACAATCTTTAGCGACAAGTTGAAATATTACTCAGTTGACATACAAAAAAACCTTCAAGACAATTGGATGGCACAAGTTGGAAATGTGAGTCCCACTCCGACACCATATCCTAATGATCTAACCGAATATCCCCGTCTCGCCGCCTACGCCTACTACCGCATCATGCTCCTCCACCTCGTGCAAGGGCATGAACCAGATGCAAGCACAGTCTACAACACCCTACAAGAAAAGTTTAGCAACGATCAATACGGTCACCCCTATGTTGAAATGGCAACCGCGTTTTGGAAAGCATACCAGTCCACACACAAAATGTACGATGGTTGCGCGGCGGCGATCCAATACGCGGCAGAACATCCCGATATTTTGATTCCATTAGGTAGCGATTATCACGGCTGGCAAAGCCATCAATACAAACCGGAAGATGTCTGTCCGTTCAGATAGAAAAAGCATGAAAAATACACTCCTAATTATTCCGCTGACCATAATCTTCCTCGTTTCGTCTTGTGCTCCTGCGACTCAATCCACGCCCGTCCCCATCGTTGATAACGCAACCGCAACCCCATCTCCAACCCCAACTGCTGACGCAACGCGGACAGCGCTTCCATCCGCAACACTGACCGCATCCATCACGCCCCTGCCCACCATCCCCACCTTCACACCCACGTTTGACGTTTCAACGATTGTCACAGTCACACCCGCGCCGAAGGCGGAGTGCCCAAAGGAAAACCCTGAGTTAACGCTGGATTTACACTTACAAGAAACCAGAGCATGTTTCCAATCTGTAGCAGGAACAAACAAAAACCCATCTGATTGTATTAACCGGAATATCCAAAATGATATTCTTGACTACTTAAATCAAGGAGGAACAATAAACCATCTCATTTCTCAAATACAAGCAGATGGGCAGAAAGAAAATGTGTCTTTTGCTTATAAAGATCTAACCAACGATTCGATTAGAGATTTTGTGTTTCGTGATACGAACAGCCCATACGATGGATATCACATTTATTCCTGCAATAATAGGATTTATAAGACTGCCTCTATACTAGACGGTGACCCGTATGCAAATCAAGCAAGTATCTACACCATCCAAGACTTAAACGCTAACGATATTCCAGAGGTAGTTATAAAAATCGCAGAAGTGTTAATAGTATATGAATGGGATGGAAATTCTTTCACTGAACTTCTTGGAATAAGAGACTTTGGAGAATCAACCTATGAAATTCAGGATATAGACAAAAATGGAACTTACGAAATTATCTTGTTTCGTGGTCGTCCACCATTCTGGAACAGATTGGCAGAATTTCCATGGAGACATTACACATCTATCTACAGTTGGAATAGATCTTCATATATTATATCTTCCAAAAGATTTACTTCGCCCGAGTATCGCTTTCAAGCAATTCAAGATGCAGATCAATATGTTTTATCTGGCGAATATGATCAAGCCTTGACGTTATATCAAGATACAATTATTAACAACAAACTTGATTGGTGGTCAATAGACCGAAAAAATTACGAGGCGGGTTTATTGCTTGGCAATTCTAAATTGCCTGTTATGCTAAATAAAGACTTTACCGAATACCCTCGCCTCGCCGCCTACGCCTACTACCGCATCATGCTCATCCACCTCGTGCAAGGACATGCATCAGATGCAAGTACCGCCTACAACACCTTGCAACAGAAGTTTGGCAACGATCAATATGGTCATCCCTATGTTGAAATGGCAACCGCGTTTTGGAAGGCGTACCAGTCCACGCACAAGATGTATGATGGTTGCGCGGCGGCGATCCAATACGCGGCAGAGCACCCCGAGATTTTGATTCCGCTGGGGAGCGATTATCACGGCTGGCAAAGTCATCAATACAAACCCGAAGATGTCTGTCCGTTTCGATAGCGGTTAGCCATCAGCTTTTGGCTAACCGCTAATCGCTGACCGCTTATAATCAACCCAACTAACTGCGGAGGGCAGCACTGATGCTACAGACATACGATTATGTGATCATTGGTTCGGGGTTTGGGGGCAGTGTTTCGGCAATGCGATTAACCGAAAAAGGCTATTCCGTTCTCGTCCTTGAAAAAGGCAAACGTTTCGAAGATGCGGATTTCGCCAAGTCCAACTGGCAGTTCTGGAAATACATTTGGATGCCCGCCATCCGCGCGCATGGCATCTTGCAGATCGCCATTCTCAAAGGCGTGATGGTACTGCACGGTGCGGGCGTCGGCGGTGGCAGTTTGGGCTACGCCAACGTTCTCGAAGTCCCCACCGATGAAACCTTCGCGACTCCCGCCTGGAATAAAAATTTAAAATGGGGCGAGGTTCTGCGTCCGCATTATGAGACGGCGAAGAAAATGCTCGGCACGGCGCGCAATCCCAAACTTTGGAAAGCTGATGAAGTCCTCAAGCAGATCGCTGAAGAACGCGGCATGGGACACACCTTCCGCGCTACGGATGTAGGCGCATTTTTCGGTGAGTCTGCGGTCACGGTCGCTGATCCATTTTTCGGCGGCGAAGGACCCGCACGCGCAGGCTGTCGTCACTGCGGCGGATGTATGGTCGGCTGTCGGTACAACGCCAAGAACACTCTCCCAAAAAATTATTTGTACTTCGCTGAAAAAAATGGCGCGGAAGTCAAAGCTGAAGTGGAAGTGACCGACGTTCGACCCTTCGACGTGGCTCAGGGCAAGCCTTCGACCTTCGACGGCTCCCGTTACGAAATAACGTATCAACCCTCCACATCCCCATTCAAGCGCAAACAAACAGTGTATGCCAAGAACGTCATCTTTTCCGCAGGCGTGATGGGGACAATGAAACTACTCCTCAAACTGCGTGACGTAAAAAGATCATTGCCGCATCTTTCACCGCGACTCGGCGATATGATCCGCACCAACTCTGAAGCCCTGCTCGGTTCCATCGCCCGCAAATCGGATATCAATTATTCTGAAGGCGTTTCCATCTCCTCGATCTTCAACGCGGACGAAGTCACCCGCGTCGAACCCGTCCGCTACCCAGATGGTTCCTCGCTCATGCGCTTTCTCGGTGCACCGCTGATTTCGAATGTGACCAATATCCCTGCACGCATGTTTCAATCAATCATCTGGATCTTGCGCCATCCCATTGATTACTTGCGTACCATGGTGTTCCCCGGCTGGGCACACAACGTCACCATCCTGCTCATCATGCAGCACGTGGATAATCACATGAAATTCCGCATCGGACGCAGTCCGCTCACGCTCTTTCGCCGCGGCTTGGTCGCTGAACGCGAGACCGATCAAAAGATCCACGCCCGCGTCAATGCGGGGCACTATGTGACCCGCGCCTTCGCCAAACGTATCAACGGTGTGCCGCTTGGTTCCGTCACCGAAAACGTATTCAACCTGCCCACCACCGCTCACATTTTGGGCGGCGCTCCCATGGGACGAAACGCTGAAGAAGGTGTTGTAAACGAAAACTTCGCAGTCCACAACTACGCAGGCATGTACATCATCGATGGCTCGATCATGCCCGCCAATCCCGGCGTCAATCCATCGTTGACGATCACAGCGCTGGCAGAGTATGCGATGAGTAAGGTTGAGAAAAAACCTTAGCCACGGATTTCACTGATTTGCACGGATTGGTTTATTTGTTGGTTGAATCACGGGCAAGTAGATTCCCAATCCACGTCACGTCTCACTGCCAGAAAATTAAAAACAAAAAATCAGTGACAATCCGTGCAATCCGTGGCAAAAATCTTGTCGGAGGAACTATGGTTGAATTACTCTACAAAGAGCAGACATTTGCCGTCATCGGTGCGGCAATGGAAGTACATAAAATCCTTGGACCGGGTTTCTTAGAAGCAGTGTACCAAGGCGCATTAGAACGTGAATTAAGCCTTCGCGGAATTCCATTTGAACGTAAAGTAAAACTCCCAGTAACGTATAAAGGTCTTATCATTGGTGGATACGAGGCAGATCTCGTGATCGATAAAAAATTCATCGTAGAGATCAAAGCTGTTTCAAAATTCAACGCCAGCTATCAAGCACAAGCTATGCACTACCTCGCCGCAACAGGTCTGCACCTTACCCTCCTGCTCAATTTCGGCACTGGCTCTTTGGAACACCGAAGAGTCATCAAATAACCCAAAAAGAAAAAATCTGTGATAATTCGTGAAATCCGTGGCTAAAAACTATGAAAACCTTCTCCCCATCCCTCGACTTCGCCAAACAACTCGACGCACAAGATCCTCTCGCCTCGTCCCGCGAACAATTCGTCATCACTGACCCTGATCTCGTCTACTTCGACGGCAACTCGCTCGGGCGCATGCCTAAAGCCGCCGCCGCGCGCGCCAAACAGATCGTGGACGAAGAATGGGGCAACGATCTCATCCGCGGTTGGAACAAAGGCTGGTGGGATGCGCCCGCTCGCGTCGGCGACAAGATCGGTCAACTCATCGGCGCCGCAGCAGGACAAGTTCTCGTCAGTGACACAACCTCCATCAACCTTTTCAAACTTGCCACAGCAGCCATCACACTACAACCGGACAAAACCAGAATCATCACCGATACATTCAACTTTCCATCTGATCTTTACATCCTTCAAGGCATTCAACAAAATCTTGGCAACCGCCACGAGATCATTCGCATCGGCGCAACCGACAACGACATCACTCCCGACATTGCACAACTCGAAGCCGCCATCAACGAAGACACCGCCCTCGTCACCCTCTCGCATGTGCTCTTCAAGAGCGGCTACATCTACGATATGCAACACATCACCGAGCTCGCCCACCGCAAAGGCGCGCTCGTACTTTGGGATTTGAGCCATTCTGTCGGTGCGCTCCCCATCGAACTAGATCAATGCAACGCCGATCTCGCCATTGGCTGCACCTACAAATATCTCAATGGTGGTCCCGGCGTGCCCGCTTTCCTCTACGTCAACAAAAACATTCAGGAAAAACTCTCCTCACCCATCTGGGGTTGGTGGGGTCAAACCAAACCCTTCGACTTCGGTCTCGATTACACCCCCGCTCCCGGCGCGCAACGGTTCCTGGTCGGCACACAACCCATCCTCTCGCTCCTCACCATGGAAGCCTCGCTTGACATCATCCTCAACGCAGGGATGGATGCCATCCGCACCAAATCCATTTTGATGACGGACTACGCCTCTTTCTTAACCGCAACCTGCCTCGCCCCCTTCGGCTTTTCTCTCGGCTCCCCGCTTGATTCTGCCATCCGCGGCTCGCACATCTCCATCCGTCATGCAGACGGCTACCGCATCAACCGCGCCCTCATCGAGGAGATGAACGTTATCCCTGACTTCCGCGAACCTGATAACCTGCGTCTTGGCTTCGCGCCGTTATACACATCCTTTGTCGAGATCTGGGAAGGCTTTGATAGAATCAAACGTGTGATGGCAGAAAAGCGCTACGAGAAATATCCAAAGCAAAAATTAACGGTGACCTAATATGGAAAAATTTCATCTTCGCTCCTACACTCCAGCAGATGCACAAGCCGCCGTGGATGTGATCAACGCGGCATCCATGCAGGTGCCTGGATATCCACGTGGGGTCGTTGATGCAGTCGGGAACATTTAGGCATTTAAGTATGTTCCCTTTACCAGCGAGAAAATTGTGGCTGTCAACGAGCAAGGTCAAATCATTGGCTATGCTTATTTCACCCACGGTGACAACATCGTGACCGAGTTGGGTGGCGCAGTTCAGCCCGAGTATTGGAACCAGGGTATAGGCTCGGCTTTGATCGAATGGGCAGAAATCCGTGCAACTGCGGTATCGCAAAACGCGCCTGTGGGAATCAAGACCGTTCTGCAAACCAATCTATTTGGAACAGAATACAACGCTATTCAACTCTTCACAGAACATGGCTTTGCGCCTGTCCGTGAGTGGATGCATTTGGCGATCGAACTGCAAGCACCGCCTGTTGTTCCTGCTCTACCCAACTTAACTCTTCGACCAATGGATTTGAACAAGGACTGGGATATCGTCGGTCCCGCCATGGATGAAGCCTTTGCCGACCATTGGGGGTGCATTCCTGAAGGGTCGTTCGAGGCTATTGAACAGGATCAAACTAACCCTGAGAGCGAAGCGGAGTCTGAACGTCCAACCGATGACTCATATTCGAATGCGCCGGGCTATTGCTTTATCGCGCTGGATGGTGAAACAGTCGCAGGTGGGATTTTGTGCAATGCCAAACTCGTCGAACGGAATGACACCGGGCGCGTGGGCAGTATCTTTGTGCATCCCGCTTATCGCAAACGCGGTATTGCCAGAGCTTTGATGCTCACCGCCTTCGACGCTTTTTGGAAAAACGGTTTCCGCCGTGTGATCACAGATACAGATGCCAATAGTTTTACCGATTCGACAAGGCTGTATAAAGGGCTGGGCATGCAGCCGTATCGCAGTGAATTTACGTATGAAAAGGAAATTCGCCCCGGCCGGGAGGTCCGCCGGTTGGAGATGTGATGGAAACGCAATAAAACTGAAAGTGACACATTTTTCGTTTTGCATTACCATAGGCAGAATTGACCGTAGAAACTACTAGGCGACCAAACCAGCATGAGCCCAACCCCAGCCCAACCCCGCATTCTCGAACACCCCTTTGCCTCCCTCCTGCAGGGCGGGCGCCTGGATTCGTTTCAGGAAAATGGACATGAAATCCATTTGACCGCTCAGGGTCTGGAGGTCATTACTTCTGAAGTGTTTGAACGCGAGGGGAAATTATTCGAACGCGTAAACGGCAGGCACATCCCGCTGAAGTTGACCTTCTCCAATGTAAAAGAACTCAACCGTCCAGAATTTTTTACAACGCTCGAACAATACCCCATTGAAGACCCATCCCGCATCATCGCTCAAATGCATTCATGGATCATGGCTGGCATGAATGATATTTTCCATATCTTCAACCTGCGCGCGCCGGTCAGCGCGAACATGAATTTTTTCGCCAGTGGCGTAACACATGAACGGGGAGACGCCGGAAGTCCCTTCAATTTTGAACGCGATTGGTCCCCCGCCCCCCCCATGCCGGAGGGTGTGGTTCCACAATCCATCGATATTCACGACAATTTTGGCGGCGACCCAGTTTCAGTCAAGATCGGTGATACGGTTCAAGAACAGCGACTCTTTGTGGGTGGGCTTGAAAATCAGCCTGAGCATCGTCCACCGCAAGTAGATGCGGTGCTCAATCTGGGCGAGAAGCCCAGTCTTTGGGTGAAGGGAAATGACAATCATCCCAATGACCGTATTGTGGAAAAGGGCGAAGGCTCAAAAGGTATGTCGGTGGATGAGATCCGTGCCGAGGCGAATTGGGTGATCGAACGCTTGCGGAAGGGTGAGAATGTTTTGGTCCACTGTGTGGCGGGGATGAATCGTTCTACAACGATTTGTTGTGCAGTGGTGATGTTGCTCGAAGGGGTGAGCGCAAGTGAGGCTCTCAAACGTGTCCGCGAGCAACATCCCTGGGCAAAACCGGATTCGTATCACTGGCTGGCACTCCGCTGGTTGGAGAAGAATAAAAAGGAATCAACATGACATCCAAACCTGATACCATCAAAATCTCGGCATCGCAGCGTGAGGAAATTTCCGCTTCACATGCAGACTTGTTTGTCACGGTCAAAGGTTCATCGGTTGTAAGCGGTGACCAGGCGTTGAAAAAAGCCAAAGAGGTAAGCCAACTCGTCGAAGCGCTGATCAGCTTTGGGCTGAGTCCCGAAGCGGTCCATTTGCAGGGCATCCATATTGAGACTTCGAGCGGCGTATTGTTGAAATCATCCAGCGCCACATATCGTCTAAAAGTTAAGTGCGAAAATTTGGATCAACTTGCCGAACTGCTGGATATTATCGCTTCGCAAAAGAATGCCACGCTGGAACGCATCGATTGGAAATATCCCGAAGAAGCCGCGCGCGAACGTGGATTGGAAGCGGCACTGGCAAAGGCAAAATCGAAAGCGGATAAGATCGCAAGATCTTTGGGCGTAAAGTTGTTGGGCGTCTATGATCTGATCGAAAATATTTATGATGAAGAAATGCCTTATCCCCAATTCGCTGCGCAGGCAATGCCGATGAGGGCAATGAGCAAGGCGGCACCGGAGCCAAGCCTGGGCATGGATATTCAACATAGTAAAACGGTCCACATCGGTGTGGACATTTGGTATCGAGTGTCAGCTTTCTAAAATCAAAAGAGCCGGAGAAAATTTTCTCCGGCTCTTTTATTTATGTCATATATTATTTGCGTGCCAGCACAATGACGGAGTTACCGTCTGCCGATGTGATGGTCAATGTATCGCCATCCAGAACAAAAGTCGCGGATTCTTGAAACACCGCAATCGTTCCCATTTCCTGCTCACCCACGGGACCTTCACAGAACATCATCGTGGACATGACCGGTCCAAACTTGAGCGTATCACCGTCCACTTCGTACTCACCGCCAAAACCATTACAACCAACGTTACCGCTTAACTGTCCATCCAAAAACTCAATGGACGTTTCCACATCCGGCACAGCAGGCGTCTGACTGGAAGCAGAGCCATGCGAAACGAGTTCCCACTGTCCCTTGATGGTTGCGGGAGATCCCCCAGCACAGGCGGCTAATAGTAACAGGGCTAACAAACCAACGATCAACTTTTTCATCTTTTCTCCAAATTGTAGTCTTGATATCTTGACGCTGGGGGGTGCAAAATGTTCCCATACTGAACCATCTCGCACAGGGCTTTCTTAAAGTCGAGAGATGAGAGCGAAAGCGTGGGAGGGATGAGCGTCGAAAAAGCGTCTGGCATGTGGGAGATAAGCAAATTGGGTTTTGGTAAACACCAGGCCGATCACGAGATTATT
>Ga0210377_10000301_pt1 | contig 46661 bp, 39 predicted proteins | sample PLM4_65_b1redo_FD_155480 | JGI IMG/M metagenome (GOLD analysis project Ga0210377, IMG submission 155480) | Groundwater sediment microbial communities from an aquifer in East River, Colorado, USA - PLM4_65_b1 redo | ecosystem: Environmental > Terrestrial > Soil > Riparian zone | place: USA: East...
CATGGTCCGCTCCGGCCAACCGCCGCGCAGCATACCACACCTGGCTTTCGTTTGCGCGCCCCTCGGGGTCGTGGTATAACGCGCCCATGCCCCTGCCCATCGACCGGATCGAGCGCCTCATCGCGCTGGACCCGAACGACGCCACGCTCCACTTCGCGCTCGGTCAGGCCTGCCTGGAGGCCGGGCGGTTCGCCGAGGCGGTGAGCGCCTTGGAACGCGCGATCGCGCTCACGCCGCGCTACACCGCGGCCTACTGGCCGCTGGGCAAGGCCCTGGAGGGCGCCGGGCGTCTCGCCGACGCGATCCCGGCGTACGAGCGGGGGATCGCAGTGGGCAAGGAGACCGGGGACGTGATCCCGACCAGCAAAATGCAAGCCCGCCTCAAGCGCCTGCGTCGCCAATCGCCGCCCGGCGGCTCATCGAATCCGGACTAGGGGCTCCGTCTGCTCGGAAATCCCCCCGCCCCCATTGGCTAAAGGGGGCATTCGTGGATGAAGGGTTTTCGGTTGGGGAACGTTCGTGACGTCCACGCACCGCCCGTCGAGGCAGCCGAGCACCGGGAGGGGGTGGATCGTGCACGGGGAGACGGCGCCCGATCGGCGGTTCGCCTCGGCCTGGAGCCGGTTGTAGTGTTTGACCCGCGACTCCAACAGGTCGGTGTCGGTGCCGAGGATCGAATAGATCAGATAGTCCCACGGCCCGCCGCACGACTTCGCCCCGATCCCGATATAGCGGCATTGGGCGACGTTCTCGCAGCGCGCGGCCCCGACGAGTCGTGGAAAGTCGCCGGCCATGCGCTCAAGCTCCAGGCTCGGATCCTCCGCCGCCGGCTGGCGTCCGCCGCAGCCCGACAGGATCGCCAGCGCGATCAGCAGCATGGCCAGCCGGTCCATCGTCTTCCTCGGCACCGGGGCAAGGGGAGGAGGCGTTGCCTCGCGTTCATCGGTCCTCAACGATCCTCGTTCCGCCTTCCGGCGCGGTGTGGCGCGCGAGACATCGCAGCGGCTATAGCACGAACCTGTGCGGGATGTACAGCATTCGTCCACGGCCCAAGAACAGCGATAGAGGTGAGCGATCGACCACGAGTTGCAGGATGACCTGCCCCGCATGCCGCACGATCCGCCCCACCACCTGCTTTAGGGCCTCGGCCGGAGCGCTTTTGAAGATTCCGGCCGATTCTGGTACAAGGGGTGGCTGCCGTCGCAGTAGAGCGGGAAGGAGCGTGGGATGTCCTCGGTGGCGTACGCCGCCTACAAGATCGTCAAGGTCCTGGTCTACCCCCTCACCTGGATCGTGCTCCTCGTGGCCCTCGCGCTGCTGTGGGCCGGAGGCCGCCACGCGCACCGCGCCCGCGTGTGTCTGGTCCTCGCCCTCGCCGTCGCGTACGGCCTGTCGATCCCGCCGGTCAGCCGCACCTTGGCGTGGACGCTCGAGCGGCGCTACCCGGTCCCCGACGACGCGGCGGTCGCGGCCGGCGCGCCGTTCGACGCGGTTGTGGTGCTGGCGGGCGGCGTCGCGCGCGCGGGCGGCCTCCGCCCGCGGGACCGGCCGGAGCCGATCACCCTTGAGCGGCTGGTGTGCGGACGCGAGCTGATGGTCCGCGGGGCGTCGTCGACGATCGTCCTCAGCGGCGGCAGCGGTGAGCCCTTCGGGGAACACGCCCCCGAAGCCCCAATCATGGCGCACACCCTGCGATCGCTCGGGAGCGCCCGCGGGAAGCAGCATTCGTCCGTCACGCTAGACGGGAGGCAACGATCTACCGTCACGCTAGAGTGGACGATCAGGACCGAGGCGCGCTCCCGGACGACCTACGAGAACGCGGTCGAGACCAGACAGCTCCTGGGCGCTCGGACCAGGATCGCGCTCGTTACGTCCGCGCTGCACATGCCCCGGGCGATGGCCGTGTTTTCGCGCCAGGGGTTCCACGCGACCCCCTTCCCCTGCGGATTTCTCGCCGGCCCCCCGAGGTCGGGCATCATGGAGTACGTGCCCGACGTGGTTGCGCTGAAGGAGAGCACGTCCGCGATCAACGAATGGGTGGGCCTCGCCCTCTACCGGCTCGCGGGCAAGGCCGACTGAAACCCGACAAGGAGACCGATGACCCCGCCCCTGAAACGCCTGCTCGTCGTGACCGCCGTCGCAATGGCCGTCGCGGCGTCGATCTGGTTCTATCGGAGTTCGCGCGCGATCGCGGTGGAGACCGTGCCCGTCGCGCGCGGCCCGCTGGTCGTCAGCGTCACGCCCATCGAAACGGGGACCGTGGAAACCGAGGAGACCGCCCTGGTCAAAGCCGAGATTGCCGAACAGGCGGTCCAGGTGCTCGTCAAAGAGGGCGACGCGGTCAAGGCGGGGGCGGTGCTGGTCCGCCTGAACGCCACGGTGGCACAGGCGCGGCGCAACCTCGCGACGTCCATGCTGCGCGCGGCCCGCGCGCGGCTGGAATCGGCGCGCATCGCGCTGCAGTTGGAACGCTCGCGGACCCTGGCGGCGCTATCGGAGGCGCAGGCGCGCTACGACAGCGTCAGGCAGCGGTACGACAAGAAGCGGCAGCTCGCCGAGGGCGGGCTCGTGTCCGCGGACGAGATCCAGACGCTGGAGGCGGATCTCAAGACCGCAGAGGCGGCATTCGACACGGCGCGCGCCAACCGCGAGCAGGTCGCCCTCCAGGAGCGGCAGATCGCGGTGGCGGAGGCCGAGGTGTCGCAGCAGGAGGCCTCCGTCCGCGTCGCCCAACTGGACCTGGAGCACACCGTGATCCGCGCGCCGCTCGACGGGACCGTGATGGAGCTGCCGGTGAAGGCCGGCGAGCTCGTCCTGCCCGGCACGCCGGTGGCGCGCATCTCCCATCGCGGGGACCTTTATATCAAGGCGCTGATCGACGAGGTGGATCTCGGGCGCGTGCAGCTCGGCCAGGCCGCGCGCGTGAGCTTCGACGTGCTGCCGGGCCGGGCGTTCGACGGGACGGTGAGCGAGATCGCGCCCACGGTGTCGTCGGAACGGCTCAAGAGCCGCAACGTCCAGGTCAAGGTGCGGCTCGCCGCCCCGCCGCCCGAGCTGCGTCCGGGGCTGTCGGCCGACGTCGAGATCATCATCGCGCGGCTCGACGACGTGCTGTCGGTGCCCAGCGAAACCGTGATGTCCAAGGATCGAGAGCAGTTCGTGTACGCGGTAAAGGATGGCCGCATTGCCAAGCGGACGGTCGTGACCGGCTACGTCGGGTGGGACGCGATGGAAATCCGGAGCGGTCTGTCGGAGGGCGACGCCGTCGTCACCTCGCTCGACGTGGAAGGCGTCGTGCCGGGAGCGCGGGTGACGGTCGCCCCCAAGAAGCCGTGATCGGCGAGCCGCTCATGGAGCTGGACCGCGTCTCGAAGGTCTACGTTGTCGGCGCGGTCCGCGCCGAGGTGCTCAAGGGGCTCTCGATCCGGGTCGAGCCCGGCGAGTACGTCGCGGTTACCGGCGCGTCGGGATCGGGGAAATCCACGCTGCTCAACATCATGGGCTGCCTGGATGTGCCCACCTCGGGCAGCTACCGTCTGCGCGGCGAGGAGGTCGCGCGCAAGCACGACGCCGAGCTCGCCCGGATCCGCAACCGGACGTTCGGGTTCGTCTTCCAGTCGTTCCATCTCCTCGGACGCTACAGCGCCGCAGAAAACGTGGCGCTGCCGATGATCTACCACGGCACGCCGCGCCGCGCGCGGATCGAGAAAGCGAAGACGCTGCTGGCCCGTGTGGGGCTGGAGGGGTTCGCCAATCACCGGCCGTCGGAACTGTCAGGCGGGATGCAGCAGCGCGTGGCCATCGCCCGCGCGCTGGCGAACGACCCCGCCGTCCTCTTCGCCGACGAGCCGACGGGCAATCTGGACAGCAAGACCGGCCTGGAGATCATCGAGCTGTTCGGCCGGCTGCACGCCGAAGGCGCCACCCTGGTCGTCGTCTCGCACGATCAGCGCGTGGCGCAACACGCCCGGCGCGTCGTCACGCTGGAGGACGGCCGGATCCTGGACGATCACCGCAACGCGTCGATCTCCACGGGAGCCCCCACGCGATGACTCCCCTGGAGTATCTGCGCGTCTCGCTGGAGGCGCTGGCCTCCAACCCGATCCGTTCGCTCCTCACGATGCTCGGCGTGATCATCGGGGTTGCCTCGGTGATCATGCTGGTCTCGATCGGGGAAGGGGCGAAGAGCTACATCCGCTCGGAGCTGATGGGGATCGGGTCGAACCTGCTGGTGATCAACCCAGGCAAGACCGAGACCACGGGGATGATGCACCCGCCGTCGGGCGTCCACAAGCTCACGCTCGACGACCTGCGGGCGATCGAGAAGCGCGCGACCGCGCTCGTCGGCGCCACGCCGCTGGTGGTGAGCAGCGCCCCGGTCAAGTTCGAAAACCGCACGCGCGACGTGATCGTGATCGGCACCGACGACAAGTTCCAGGACATTCGCAACCTCCACGTCGAGATCGGCTCGTTCCTCACGCCCGCCGACGTGGAGGCCCGCCGGAAGGTCGCCGTCATCGGCCGCACCGTCAAAAAGGAACTCTTCCGGGACGCCAACCCGCTCGGGGAGTCGCTCAAGATCGGCGACGCCCCCTTCCGCGTGATCGGGATCATGGAGAAAAAGGGCATGACGCTGGGGTTCGACATCGACGACCTTGTGTTCATCCCGGTCGAGACGGCGCAGGAGCTCTTCGACCAGGACGGGATCACGGAGATCCTGGCGCAGGTGGTCAACGAAAATGAGATCGACCGCGCGAAGGAGCAGATTCGACGGACGTTGATCCGGCGGCACGCGGGCGAGGAAGACTTCTCGATCGTCACGCAGCAGGCCATGCTCTCGACCGCCCAGGGCATCCTCAACACGTTCACGTACGTGCTCGGCGGCATTGCCAGCATCTCGCTCCTCGTGGGCGGCATCGGGATCATGAACATCATGCTCGTGTCGGTCCGTGAGCGCACGCGCGAGATCGGTCTGCGCAAGGCCGTGGGCGCCTCGGAGCGGGACATCCTGATCCAGTTCGTGATCGAGTCGGTGACGCTGTCGGTCATCGGCGGCCTCATCGGCATCGGGCTGGGAGCGGGTATTGCATACGGCGCGCGCGCGGCGTTCCCCGTGATCCCCGTGGCCGTCACGGCGTGGTCGATCGTGACCGCGTTCGCCTTCGCGTTGCTGGTCGGGGTCTTTTTCGGGATCTATCCGGCGATGAAGGCGGCGCGGCTCAACCCGATCGACGCCCTGCGGTACGAATGAGCGGCGTCAGCGGGGAGCCCCGTCGCGCCGCTGGGATCGCAGCGATCCCCCCGTGACCGCCGCCGGCACGGCGATCGCCACGAGTGTAACCTGATACCAGAGCGGCTCCCCTCGCCAGCCGACCGTCATCAGCGCCAGCCCGAAGACCACGATCGCCGCGCCGAGGGCCGCCGCATGCCCCACCTGGGCGCGCCTCGCCACCGAGGCGGTCACGTACCCCGCAACGATCATGGACAGCACGTCGGACCCCAGCATCGCCAACAGCGATACCGTGCTCGGAAACACGTCCTCGCCGGGCTGCGGCAGCGCGTCCGGAAACCACGCCGCCACGGCCGCGAATGTGGCCATCCGGGCCGCCGCCCAGGCCGCGCATCCCACGACTACCGCCACCAGGCTTCGCCTCATACGATCTCTCGGGTCACGAGCCCCGATGTGTGATTTCGCGTCAGGCCTACCATGCCGCAAGTCGCGACGAATCTCAACCGGGCGACGCGGGTGCAGCGAAGGCCTCCTCCGCCTCTTGCCGCAATTGCTCCCCCCGGCCCGCGTACCGCGGCGAGAAGTGGAAGGGGACCAGGGTTTTGGCGCCGGCCTCGCGCGCGAGCCAGCCCGCCTGCCGCGCGGTGAGATGCGAGCGCTCGGCCGCGCGCGTCGCGTCGTGGTCGAGGAACCCGGCTTCGATGAAGAGGACATCCGCGCCGCGCACCAGCTCGACGATCGCGCGGGCATTCTCGGGGTGGTAGGTGGCGTCCACGACATAGGCGATCTTCTGGCCGGGCACGATCCGCAGGACGCGCGCCTTGAGCAGGCCCAGCGGGACCGTGCGCTCGCGGACAGCGTCCCGCTCGCGCCACCAGATCCGGAACGGGAGATCATCCGGTTCGTCCCGCAGGACCGCCCGCTTCACCTCCTTCAGCCAGGGCCCGGTGGGAACGCCCATTTCCCGGAGCGCGGTTTTCCAGACGTTGATATGCGCCTTTTCTTCCAGCGCGAATGCCAGACACGGGATCTTGTGATCGAGCACGACGCCGCGCACCCGGAAGGTGTCTTCGTCGACCAGGATGCCGTCGGCGATCGTCGCCGTCTGCGTCCCCTCGCGGCGGAACGCGGACCGGCAGTGGAACTCGGCGGTCGCCGCCCGGCCGCCGGGCTGGATCTCGGTCGCGCGGATCGTGAAGTCGGTGGGGTAGGTGTGGACGAGGTTCCACGTGTAAGCCGCCAGGCGGTGCTCCACCTGGTCGACGAACCCCGGCGGGCCGAAGAGGTCCAGCCGCCGGTCGCGGCCCAGGCGCACCCGCACCACCCGGTCGAGTCCCACGAAGTGATCCATGTGGGCGTGGGACACGAACGCGTGGCTGATCTTGTGGATCTTGCGGGGCGCGAGCGACGCGAGGTCCCCCAGATCGAAGAGCAGGGCGCGCCGCTCGAACAGGAACTCGACATAGAGCCCCGGATCACCGAAGGGATCGTTGACCAGGCGGGGATGAAAGAGCGGTCTCATTGGTGCGGCGACGCCCCGGAAACACGATGGCATTGTACGGGAACGGCGGCGGCGCTGGGAATGCCCCCGGCGTCATTGACAGCCGGTCCGCGGACCGGGTAGGCTGGGCCCGACCCCCGGCCCAGGCCGCCACCCGGAGACGACGATGCCCGCATCCCGATGGGCCATATCCTTTCTGCTCGCACTCTCGCTCGGCGCGGGGTTCGTCGCGGGGTGCGGCTCGGCGGGCACGATCCGCCGATTCACCTACCCGCCGGATTTTCAGTACCTGGAGCACAGCAAGGTCGTCTCGGCGATGGGCATGCTGGCCCGCGACGTCCGCGCGCTCAAGCGTCTCCTCGCGGGGACCGGGGCGCTCGACGCCGGCCAACACGCCGAGGTCGTGCGGTTGCTCCGCGCGATGGAGGCGACCGCCGCAGAGCTGGATCCGAAGGGGCGGCGGACCAACCACCCGGTCATCGACCAAAACATCGGCGCCTTCCGGCGCGACATCGAGATGGCCCGCCTTGCCGCCGAACGCGACCCGCCCAACTACTTCCTCGCCGGCAGCGTGGCCGGCTCGTGCAGCTACTGCCACGAGGGCCAGCGGTAATCAGCGGTTCCCGGCGCCGAGGCGCGTCCGAACGTCCGCTTCCTCCACACCGTCGATCTCGACGACCTTGCGCGGCGAGGCATGCCCGGCGATGACGCGGACCCGGTTCCTCGGCACGCCCAGCGCGTCGGCCACCACCCGCTCCACCGCCGCGTTGGCCTTGCCGCGCTCGGGGGGCGCCGTCACGCACACCTTCAGGGCGTCGCCCAGCCACCCGGCAACGCCGTCGCGGGATGCCTTCGGCACGACCTTGACGGTCAACCTCACACGTGCACTCCGGGGCCAGAAACGCAGAAGGCCCGGAGGGAGTGTCTCCGGGCCTTCGCAGTGCTCATGCGGTGCGGTGTTAGACTTTCACCACGTTCGCCGCCTGGAGTCCTTTCGGACCATTCACGACCTCAAATTCAACCTCTTGACCTTCGTCTAAAGTCTTGAATCCGTCGCCTTGAATGGCTGAAAAGTGCACAAAGACATCACTGCCTTCGTCCTGGGCGATGAACCCATACCCCTTGGTGCCATTGAACCACTTCACTTTTCCCTTGGCCATTCCACATCACCTCCCTTCATCGAGCTCGGGGCGAACCCCGGGATCTTCCGAGCTGATGCGGGCGCAAAAAAACCGCAGGGGCTCCACGTGCTCCGCTGCGGTCGCTTCCCACTCACCACCCTCACCAGCTCCAACGAACATCTGCCGCGTTTATACCACGCGCCACCCACCATGTCAACCCACCCGCTACGGCGTGCGCCACACGCGGTCGCCCAGGCGGCGGATCAACGCGTCGGCCTCGGCGGGTCCCCAGGAGCCGGCGGCGTAGCTGGGGAAGTCTGGCGCGGGGCGTCGGGCCCATGCTTCAAGGATCGACGTGACGAACGCCCACGCGCACCGGACCTCGTCGCCGCGGGCGAACAGCGTGGAATCGCCGGCGATGCTGTCGAGGAGCAGCCGCTCGTAGGCCTCGGGCGGAGCCGCGCCGAAGGCGGCGGCGTAGCGAAAGTCCATCTGCACGCGGTCGATGCGGATTGCCTGGCCGGGCGCCTTGGAGCCGAACCCCAGCGAGATGCCCTCGTCGGGCTGAATCCGCAGCGTCAACACGTTCGGTTCGAGCGTCTCGCACCCCACCGAGCGGAAGAGCGCGTAGGGTGCCTGCTTGAAGTGGATCGCGATCTCGGTTGCCCGCTTGGGCAGGCGCTTTCCGGCGCGGAGGAGGAAGGGCACTCCCGCCCAGCGCCAGTTGTCGATGAACGCGGCCAGCGCCACGAACGTCTCGACCGTGGAATCGGGCGCAACGCCGGGTTCTTCGCGATACCCCGGCGCCGCGTGATCGTCCCCGCGGCCTGGCCCGTACTGGCCGCGAACGACCAGGCGGTCGACGTCCTCGTCGGCAAGCGGGCGAAGGGCCTTTAAGACCTTGACCTTCTCGTCCCGAACCGCGTCCGCCTCGAACGCCGCGGGGGGCTCCATCGCCACCAGCGTCAGCAGTTGGAGGAGGTGGTTTTGCACCATGTCGCGCAAGATGCCGGCCTCCTCGAACGAGCGGCCGCGCCCTTCGACCCCGAGGGACTCCGCGACCGTGATCTGAATGTGGTCGACGTGGTGGTGATTCCACAGCGGCTCGAAGATCCCGTTCGCGAGACGGAAGACCAGGATGTTCTGCACCGTTTCCTTGCCGAGGTAGTGATCGATGCGGTAGACCTGCTCTTCGTGGAAAACCCGGGTGAGTTGGCGGTTGAGCGCCATCGCGCTGTCGAGGTCGCGCCCGAACGGTTTTTCCACGACGATGCGGGACCAGCCGCTCCCCGCAGCCTGCGGCGAGACGAGGCCGGCCAATCCGAGGCGCGTGATGACGAGGGGGACCACGCTCGGCGGGGTGGCGAGGTAGAAGAGCCGATTGCCCCCGGTCCCGTGCGCGCGGTCCAGGTCGGCCAACAGCTCGGCGAGCCGGGCGTAGCCCTTGGGGTCGTCGTAGTCGGCGGTGCAGTACCAGAGGCGGGCGGCGAACGAGTCCCGCGACGCGGCGTCGGCCGTCCGCCGGCAGTGTCGCGCGACCGCGTCCATCATCTCGCGCCGGAATTCCTCGTGGTGCCTGGCTTGGCGCGCGTAGCCGACGAGGGCGAAGCCCGGCGCGAGCAGGCCGTCGCAGTCGAGGCTGAAGAGCGCCGGGATCAGCTTGCGGCGGGTCAAATCCCCCGACGCGCCGAAGACGACCATCGCGCAGGGCTGAGCGCGCCGCTCGGCGACCGGCGGCCGCTCGCTCCGGCCTGCCGCCCGCCGCTCGGGTCTGCTGCCCGGTCTCACCGCCGCGCCCTCCGGCGTCCCATCTCCATGCCGGTCACCTCCGTGTGACGATCGACCGGATCGTAGCGAAATCGGCCCGGGAAGACAAGCGCTGGCCCGTCGGCCGGCCGATCAATTGACTCGCCCGAATCGATTTTGATAGTCTCTCGCCGTCCTTGGGCCGTCCGATCGTGAGCCGACGGCCCGCGCGTGTGAAAGGAGATGTCATGAGCGTGACCGGCACCCCGACGTCCAGCCTGGTGGCGATGCTGCGGAACAAGGCGACGACGCTGCGTATCGAGAGCGTCCGCGCCACCACCGAGGCTGGGAGCGGGCACCCGTCGAGCTGTTGTTCCGCCGCCGACATCGTGGCCGCGCTGTTCTTCGCGGTGATGCGCTACGACCCCAAGAACCCCCGACATCCCCATCGTGATCGGTTCATCCTCTCCAAGGGCCACGCGGCCCCCCTGTTGTACGCCGCATGGGCCGAGGCTGGACTCTTCGAGAAGGCCGACCTCCTCAAGCTGCGCACGCTCGCCTCGGATCTGGAAGGCCACCCGACGCCGCGGCTGCCGTTCGTCGACGTCGCCACGGGGTCGCTCGGGCAAGGACTGCCGGCGGGCGTCGGGATGGCGCTGAACGCGAAGCGCCTTGACCGGTCGGGCTATCGGACGTACGTGTTGATGGGCGACGGTGAGTCCGTGGAGGGATCGGTGTGGGAGGCGGCGGAGGTGGCGCGCCACGAGGGGCTCGACAACCTCTGCGCGATCGTGGACGTCAACCGCCTCGGCCAGAGCGGCCCCACGATGCTGCAGCACGACATGGACGGCTACCGCGTGCGGTGGGCGGGGTTCGGCTGGCACGCGATCGTCGTGGACGGCCATGACCCGGAGGCGCTCCTGGCGGCTTTCGATGAGGCCGCGCGCACCACCCGCAGGCCGACCGTGCTGCTGGCGCGCACGCTCAAGGGCAAGGGGATCTCCTTCGTCGAAGACCGTCCCGACTGGCACGGCAAGGCGCTCAAGAAAGGCGAGGAACTGGACAAGGCGCTCGCCGAACTCTCGAAAGGGCTCACCGCGAACGCCATCGCGCCGCAGATCTCCCGACCCACCGGGCCGGACGCCGCACCGCCGGCGGCCATGCCCATGGCGCCGCCGTCGTACAAACCGACCGACGCCGTCGCCACGCGCGAGGCGTTCGGGGCGGCGCTCGCCGCGCTGGGGGACGCGAATCCGCTGGTGGTCGGTCTGGACGCCGACGTGAAGAACTCGACGTTCACGGAACAATTTGGCAAGCGCTTTCCCGACCGGTTCTTTGAGAATTTCATCGCGGAGCAGAACATGGTGGGCGCCGCGGTGGGATTGGCGGCCTGCGGGCGCATCCCCTTCGCCGCCACGTTCGCGTGTTTTCTCACGCGCGCCTACGACTTTATCCGCATGGCGGCCATCAGCCACGCGAACGTCAAGCTCATGGGCTCCCACGCCGGGGTCAGCATCGGCGAGGACGGGCCGTCGCAGATGGGGCTCGAGGACCTCGCGATGATGGCGGCCCAACCGGGGATGGTGGTGCTCTATCCGTCGGACGCGGTCAGCGCCTACAAGTTGGTGGAGGCCGCCGCCGTCCATCGCGGGCCGGTCTACATCCGGACCGGGCGGCCCAAGTCGCCCATCCTCTACGGCAACGACGAACAGTTTACGATCGGCGGGTCGCGCGTGCTTCGGCAAAGTGCCTCCGACCAACTGACGATCGTCGCGGCCGGCGTCACGCTGTTCGAAGCCTTGAAGGCGTATGACGTGCTGAAGACGGCGGGCATCTCGGTGCGGGTGATCGACCTCTACAGCATCGTTCCGATCGACCGCGCCACCCTGGTGGACAGCGCGCGTGCGACGCAGGGGCGCGTCCTCACCGTCGAGGATCACTACGCGCACGGCGGCCTCGGCAGCGCGGTGCTGGCGGCGCTGGGGAGCGAGGGCGTCCGCGTCCACATGCTCGCCGTCCGGGAGATCCCGCACAGCGGCAAGCCCGACGAGCTGCTCGACCGCTTCGGGATCGGCGCGCGGGCGATCGTCGAAACGGCGAAGCGCCTGCTCTAAAAAAGACGAGGGCCGCGGATTCCATTCGGAACCCGCGGCCCCCTCAAATCGCCGGACGCGGTTAGTCCTCGTCGCTTCCGTGGTCGTCGTACCCGCCGTAGCCGCCGCCGTAACCCTTCCCGTGGTCCCTGTCGCCGCCCATCATGCCCATGCCGCCGCCCATCTTACGGCCCGGGCCGTACATCATGAAGCCGAGACCGCGGAACTTCTCGAACTGCTCGGGGGTGAGGATGGTTTTCAGCGTGGCGAGCTGCTTGAAGCGGTACACGCGAAGGTCGGTCTTCGTCCCTTCGACCTCGCGGACCTTCTTCTCGAGTTGATCCGAGGTCGCATCCTTTTTCTCGACGAGCTCCCACAGCTCGATCTCGGCGATCTTGATAGCGGCTTTGCGACGGATGGCCTCCTTCTGATACTCGCCGCGTATTTTCTTGAATTTCTCAAGTTGTTCGCCGGACAATCCCAACTCTTCCTGGAAGAATCCGGGGGAGAACATGCCGCCGGGATGTCCGCCTGGTGGGGGGCCGCCGGGGCCTTTCATGCCCCCCATCATGCCCATCGGGGGGTGACCGGCCGGAGCCTGGGCCCACCCGCCGGATGCCATCACGAACACCATCACACCGGCCACCATGCCGCAAACCGCCATCCGCTTCACGCCGTTCATACGTCGACTCCTTTCGTGTGAGAACTTCCTTCCATCACTACCGCCGTCAAAACTCGATGCCCTTCTGGGCCGTGACGCCCTGGGCGAACGCGTGCTTGATCTCGCGCATTTCGGTCACCGTATCCGCGGCCTCGATGAGCTCCTTCGGCGCGTCGCGGCCGGTCAGCACCACGTGGAGCGAGGGGGGTTTGGTCGCAAGGAAGTCGAGCACCTCGTTCACCGGGAGGTACTGATACGCCAGCACGTAATTGATCTCGTCGAAGATCACGAGCTGGTACTCGCCGGATCGGGCCGCCTCCACGCCGAACTCCCAGCACTCGCGGGCCTTCTGCGCGTCACGCTCGGGGTTCTTGGTGTCCCAGGTGAAGCCCTCGCCCATGGGCTTGATGGTCAGGTCGGGCGCGAGCCGCGCGGCGGCTGCCAGTTCGCCGTAGGACCAACTCCCCTTGATGAATTGCACCATCAGCACCCGCCAGCCGTGGCCGACGCCGCGCAGGGCGAGGCCGAGGGCCGCGGTGGTTTTGCCCTTGCCGGGTCCGGTGTAGACGATGATTAGGCCCTTTCGGGTGGCGCCGCTGAGTCGGGGAGGGGTCTGAGGGCCTGCCATGGATCGCTCCGAGGACGGAGGCAGTATAGCAAAGACGCCGAAAAAGTAACAAGGCACGAGCGTGGGGCGCCGTGTCGCATCTGAGCGCCGTGGCGTCAGAAATTGAGGAGGATGCGGTCGGGCGGCATGCCCATCGCGCGAAGGATCGTGGTGTTGGCGTCGACCATCTCTTTCATCCCCACCAGGCACGCGACCGTTCGAGCCGGGTTGAGGTCGAGCGCGGGGAGCAGATCCTGGACGAAGCCGATCGGGCCGCCCCACGACGCGTCGTCACCGGCCGACGTCACCGTCACCCGCGCGTCGACGTCCGCCGCGCGCCACGCGGGGAACTCGTCTGGATAGCACCGGTGGCGCGGGGTGAGCACGCCGTGGAGCAGGATTACGCGGCCGAACTCGGCGCGGCGGGCCAGCGCCCACCCCAGCACCGAGCGCAGCGGCGCGATCCCCGTGCCCACGCCGATCAGCAGCACATCGCGCCCGGCGTGGGATGCGAGGGGGAAGCCTTTCCCCTGGGGCCCGACCACCCGCACCGCGGCGCCGATCGGAAGGTCGAACAATTCCTTGGAGCAGCCGTTGGCGCGCTTGACCAGGAGGTCGTAGTGCCGCGCGCCGGGCGCCGAGGCGATCGCGAAATACGATGCCTCGCCGGAGGGCGCATGGACCTGAAGAAACTGGCCGGGGATGAACTCGAACGACGACGACGCGCCCTGCTTCGGGGCGGGATCGAGGCGAATGGCGCGGATCTCCTCGACACCCTGCGGCTCGAACGCGGCGAGGCGCATCTCATGGAGGGCGCGGCCGATCTCCTGCGAGGAGGGGGGCGACGGCATCGCGGGTATCATAGCGGCGCCACCGGGCCAAATCAAGCGACGCGACCGAGCGCCGGGGCGCGCGGTTCTATGACGCTTTGCTGCGACGCACGGCCACGATGCAGACGCCGAGCAGGAGGAGCCAGGCGAGGTGCCAGGTCGCTCGGGGGTGCTCCACGGCGAGGACGAGGGGCGTGAGGCCCGCGCGCGCGGCGGCCCGCAACGCGTCGTGCCGCGCGATCACCTTCGCCAGCGGCGGGCTGACGCGCTCGTACGCGGCCACGAACAGCCGTCCGAGTCGCGAGGGGCGGAGGTGCGCATCGCGGAACGCGCGCAGCGATTGCACGTGGGGATGCCAGGGCGTGCCGTAGGCGGCGGTGGCGATGAAGCACAGGCCGACCGAGCCCTCACCGGCGGTCGGCACGCCCCGCGCCTCGCTCGACGGGCGGCTTTCCCGATCCACGAGCAGGGCGTTCGGCGGGCCGATGTCGACCGCCGTGACGCTGTACAGGTACGGCGTTTCGTTGATGAGGCTTTCGGTGTCTTCATAGGTGACGCCGTCGAGTGGGAGCGCCGTCAGCGGCGTCGGGACGAACGCGGACTCGGCGCGTCGATAGACGCGGTAGCCTCGCAGATCCAGGTCGGGATTCGGATCCCAGCGGAGGACGACGCGGCCGCTGCCGACCGAGACGACCGTCAACCCTTCGGGGGCGTCGGGCTTCGGGTCGGTGAGCCACAAGGGGTCGGTGGCCTTCTTCGCGTCCAATATCCCGGCCCCCCACTGGTTGGGCGCGGGAACGGCCGGCGGTTGGGCTGAGGCCTTCAGCAGGGTTTTGACCTCCGCGGCCGTCAGGGCGGGGTTGATTTGCAGCACGAGCGCCGCCGCGCCCGCCACGTGCGGCGCTGCCATGCTCGACCCCTGCAGGATGAAATGGACGCGGTCGAGATCGGTCACGTCGTCGATGGTGAAGGGGTTGGCGGCGGTCCCCGTTGCGTAGAGCGACTCGTCCGTTTTGGACGACAGGCTCGACATGATCACCGTCCCCGGCGCGGCCAGGTCGGGTTTGGGCACCGCGGGACACGCGGCCGGGAGGCTGCACGTCCGGCGTGGGCCGCGGCTCGCCGTGGTCGCCAGTTCGCCGATCACTTCGGTGAAGCCAAAGGCCCGGAGCCCGAGCAGGGATGTCCACGAGGTTTTCGTCACCCAGTGCACGACCGTGATGGCTTCCGTTGCGGTGGCGGGCACGGCAAGCGTCTTGCCGGGATTGGCGTAGGGGGGAATGAACGTGGCCACGGGCGAGCCCTCGTCCGCCGCCGACCACGCATCGAAGGCGGCCGAACCGGAGGGGAGATCCTCGCCGGTGAGCGTGAGCGACCAGAGCCCCACGGCCAGCCCCGTCGCACTGGTGAGAACCGCCACGGTTTCCCGATCGCCGTTGTCGACATCGATCTCGCCGGACGAGATCGTGATCTCGCCGCAAGCCGTGGACACGGCGACCACCGGGGTTCCGCTTGGAGAGGGCGAGGATTTCGGCGTGGCGCCGCAGGACGATCCCGGTGGTTTGACCGACACCCCGAGTTGCGCGGCGCCTGGATACCACAAATCGAGTTCAACCCGCGTGGCGCCTAGGGGCACGACAAACCCCACGGTGAGGGGGGAGGCGCCCACGGATTCGCTGGCGTGGATGCTATTGGGGCTGGTCGCGGCGCCGTAGTTGCCCCCCGCGACCACCACCACCGCGGCCGGGCTGTCGCCCGGTCCGGTGAAGGCGTCGATCGCGCGCTCGAAATCGGACGTGCCGTCGTGCGCGCCGCTGGACGTGCCGAGGCTGAGATTGACGACGATCGGTCGTCCCATCGCCCTAGCCGTGGCTTTCAGGTACGCCAACGCGTCGATCACGCGGTTTGACGTTTGCTCGCCGAGCTTCACCACGACCAGGTCGGCCTCGGGCGCCATGCCGATGTACTGGTATGCGGGGCGGTCCTTCCCCGTCGCCGAGCCGTTGCCCGCGGCGATCCCCGCGACGTGCGTGGCGTGCCCCACGCGATCCACCAAGGGGCACTGCCTCGCGTCGATCTGTGCCGCCCGGCACTCGGCGCCGTAGGAAAACCCCAGCGGCGGGCGCCCCACCGCGCTGCTCTGATCCCAGGCCGCCAGGACGCGGGTGGTGCCGTCGGTCCGGAGAAAATCCTTGTGGGTCGTATCGAGGCCGGTGTCGATGATGCCAATCAGGACGCCGCGGCCGGTGTGGCCGGACCACTCGATGGGCGGCACCCTGCTGGCCAGCGACCAGACCTGAGGCGCGTTCGTCTTCGGTACACTCTGGTCCAGGAACGACACCAATGGCCGCGAGGCGGTAATCGACCTGATCGACGGGTGGGCCGCCAGTGCGGGCAATTGCGACACGGGCACGTCGGCGGTCACGACGTCGCCCAGAACGGCGCCGATCCGCGCGCCGAACGCGGCCAGATCGGGGATGGACCCGTTGATCCGGAGGCTCACCGCGACGGTTGCCTCGGCCGGGGCGGAGGGCGCGATGCCGATCACGGCTCTCCCGATGAGGTCGGGTCCTCGCGCGCCGCCCATGATCGGCACGAGCCGCGGGTCAAGCGCCGCCGCGTCGGCCAGCCCGGCGTGGGACGCCGCCGCGAGGGCGAGCGCCAGCACGGCCATGGAGAGCCGCCGGCCGCCGGGATGTCGACACAGAGTCACCCCTTCCTCGACCGGCGGGGGGCGGCGGGTATTCCTGGTCAGGAGCCGGGCGCGCGGGGGGAGCGCTACGGCTTGGCGGGCGCGTTCGGGGCGGCGGGATTCGCCGCGGCAGACGGCGTCTCGGCCGCCGCCGGCGGGTGCTCGTCGACGATCGAGGAGGCGACCGAGCGCTTGATCGACAGGATCGACAGGGTCAGCGACGTGAGCATGAAGATCGTCGCGGTCGCGATCGTCATCTTGCTGAGAAACGTCGCGGCGCCGCGGCTGCCGAAGATCGTCTGGCTCGATCCGCCGAACGCGGCGCCGATCTCGGCGCCCTTCCCCGATTGCAGGAGGATCACGCCGATCATGAGGGTCGAGACGAGGACGTGGACGATGATGATCAACACGGTCATACGCTGCTCCTAAAGGGTGAGGCGTGAATGTGCATCGGCGGAGAGAGACGGTTCGGCCCCGCGACCGCCCGCGCGGGCGGCCCGCTCGAGGATCGCGAGCAAGGTGGACACCGTCAGGCTTGCGCCGCCGACGAGCGCGCCGCTGATGTCCGGCTGCGCCAGGAGGCCCTCGACCGTCTCCGGCGACACGCTCCCGCCGTAGAGGATCGGGACCGCGAGTGCCGCGTCCCCGTGGTCGTGGGCGATCAACCGGTGGAGGAACCGGTGCACCGTCGCGGCCTCGTCGGGGCTGGCCGTCTTGCCGGTGCCGATGGCCCAGACCGGTTCGTACGCGATCACGACCCGCGATACCTGCGCGTCGGCAAGGCCCTGCAACGCGATCGACGCCTGTTCCGCCACCACCTGCTCGGTTTTCCCGGCCCGGCGCTCGACGAAGGTTTCGCCCAGGCAGACGATGGGTCTGAGCCCCGCCGCGAGGAGCGCCGCGGTCTTGCGCCGCACCTGCTCGTTGGTCTCCCCGAACCCCTGCCGGCGTTCGGAGTGGCCGACGAGCCCGTACGTGCACCCCACGTCGACAAGCTGGGGCACCGACAGCTCGCCGGTATAGGCCCCCGAGGGTTCCCAGTGGCAGTTTTGTGCGGCCAGGGCGATTCCGGCGCCGGCCACCGCGCGCGCGGCGCGATCGAGCGCGGTGGCCGGCGCCGCGACGACCAGCTCGACCGCCTGGAGGAGATCCTCGCGCGCCCGCAAGGCGTCGAGCGCGCGGACGGCCTCCGCCACGGTCTTGTGCATCTTCCAGTTGGCAACGATCAGGGGACGGCGCATCGGCGGCCTCACGGCTCCACGTTGGGGAGCGCGACGAGCCCCGGCAGCGGCTTGCCCTCCAGCAGTTGCAACGCGGCGCCGCCGCCGGTGGAGATGAAGGAGATGTTTTCCGATTCGCCCGCCCGGTGGACCGCTAGCGCCGTGTCGCCCCCGCCCACGATGGTGAGCGCATACGCGTGGGCCACCGCGTGCGCGACCGCGAACGTGCCGCGCGAATAGGCGTCCATTTCGAAGACGCCCATGGGGCCGTTCCACAGGATCGTCTTTGCGTTGGCCAGCGCCTCGGTGAAGAGCCGCACCGACGCGGGGCCGATGTCCAGGGCGGTCCACCCCTTGGGAATCTCTTGTATGGGCACGATCTTGGTTTCGGCCCCCGGTTCCATGCCGGTGGCCACGACGCAATCGACGGGGAGGTAGAATTTGACGCCGTTGGCGCGCGCGGTTTCGCGCATCTCGATCGCGACCTGGAGCATGGTCGGCTCGACCAGCGAATTGCCGACCTCCAACCCCAGGGCCTTGAAGAACGTGAATGCCATCCCGCCGCCGATGATGACCTTGTCGACCTTCATCTGCAGATTATTGATCACCCCGAGCTTGCCGGACACCTTGGCGCCGCCCAGCACGGCGACGAAGGGGCGGGCCGGGTTGGCCACCGCGCCCTCCAGGTACTCGATCTCCTTCTTCATCAGGAACCCGATGGCCGATGCCTTGACGAACGCGGTGACGCCGGTGACCGAGGCGTCGCTGCGGTGGACCGTGCCGAACGCATCATTGATGTAGACGTCGGCCAGGCGGGCAAGCGACTTGGCGAACTCGGGATCGTTGGCCTGCTCCGCGGCGTGGAACCGGAGGTTCTCCAGAAGCACCACGTCCCCCGCGCGCATCGCGGCTGCCGCGTCTTCGACCTCGGGGCCGATGCAGTCGGGCAGGAACCGCACGTCTTTTTTCAAGAAGCGTTGGAGGCGCTTGGCGACGGGCGCGAGGCTGAGTCGAGGATCCGGCTTGCCGGCGGGGCGGCCGAGGTGCGAGGCCAGGATGACGCGCGCGCCCTCGTCGATCGCGTGGTTGATCGTGGGGAGGGTCGACCGGATCCGGGTGTCGTCGGTGATGTTGAGGTTTTCGTCGAGCGGGACGTTGAAGTCGGCGCGGATGAAGACCCGTTTGCCGCGCAGGTCGAGGTTCTCGATCGTCTGCTTGTGGGTGTTCATGCGGGGCGCGTCCCCGCGACAAGTTTGGCGAGATCGCGCACGCGGCAGGAGTAGCCCCACTCGTTGTCGTACCATGCGCAGACCTTGACCAGCCCGCCGTCGATCACGCGGGTCAGCGCCGCGTCCACGATGGCGGAGTGCGCGTCGCCGTTGTGGTCGACCGAGACGGTCGGCTCCTCGGTGTACGCCAGAATGCCCTGCAACGGGCCGTCCGCCGCCCGCCGCAGCGCGGCGTTGACCTCGGCCTCGGTGGTCGGCCGCTCCACCTCGGCGACGAAATCGACGATCGAGACATTGGGCGTCGGGACCCGAATCGCCATCCCGTCGATCTTGCCGGCCAGTTCGGGCAGCACCGCGCCCACCGCGCGCGCCGCGCCGGTGGACGTGGGGATCATCGAGAGCGCCGCGGCCCGCGCCCGCCGGAGGTCCTTGTGGGGCAGGTCGAGCAGGCGCTGGTCGTTGGTGTAGGAGTGGATCGTGGTCATGAGGCCCCGCCGGATGCGGAAGGTCTCGTGGAGCACCTTCGCGATCGGGGCGAGGCAATTGGTCGTGCACGAGGCGTTGGAAAGAATGTGGTGCGTGCGGGGATCGTAGCGGTCGGCGTTGACGCCCAGGACCACGGTCAGATCGGGGTTCTTGGCCGGCGCCGAGATGATGACCTTCGACGCGCCGGCGGCGAGGTGCTTGGCGGCCGCGTCGCGATCCTCGAACCGCCCGGTCGATTCGATCACGATCGTCACCCCGAGCTGTTTCCAGGGGAGTTCGGCCGGGTCTTTGATGGCCAGCACGCCGATCGTGCGGCCCCCGACGACCAAGGCACTGTCCGTCGCCTCGACGGGCACGCGGAGGGGGCCGTGGACCGAGTCGTACTTGAGGAGGTGGGCCAGCGTCCGGGCGTCGGTCAGATCGTTGATCGCGACGAACTCGAGCGCCGGGTCGTCGAGCGACGCCCGAAGCACCGCGCGGCCGATCCGGCCGAACCCGTTGATCCCAATCCGAACGCCCACGCCGCCCCCGTTTGGACACGAACAAACGCGCCTATCTTAGGCGCGGAGCCTTTTCAAAGTCAACGCCGAGGCGCCAGCCGACCGATCCCGACAGGACATGCCAGACGTGCGCAGACGGCGTTGATGGCGCGCCTGGAGGGAATTGAACCCCCGACCTACGGATTCGAAGTCCGACGCTCTATCCAGCTGAGCTACAGGCGCGAAATGGTCCGGCGGGTCCTCGCGTAGAACGGCACCAATACGCGGCCGTCGCGGGGTGGGGCGAGTGAGGGGTTTCGAACCCCCAACCCCTGGAGCCACAGTCCAGTGCTCTACCCTTGAGCTACACCCGCCACGATTCCGCGACGACGTCCGTCGGCAAGACAGGTGACCGCCGATCCGGCGGCGCCCGTCGGCCGACCGCGAGGCTGTTGTTGTAGCACCTCGGCGTCGGGCGTGTCAACCGCCGCGCGACGCCTGCGGGGTGGGGATCAAGCCGGTCGGGCGTTCGAGGGCCGAGCGGAGCTGTCCGCACGCCGCGAGAATGTTTCGGCCCTTGCTCTTCCGGATGAAGGCCGAGAGGCGCGCGCGGGCGAGGATCGCCTGGAACTCGGCGATCGTCTCGTCCGAGGGGCGCTGATACGGCGCGCCCGGCCACGGGTTGAACGGAATGACGTTCACCTTGCACCGGATGCCGTGGAGCAGCGAGACCAGGCGACGGGCGTCCTCGGGGCGATCGTTGACGCCGGCCAGCGCCACGTACTCAAACGTGATCCGCCGCCTGGGTGGCAGGGGATAGGTGCGGCACGCCGCGAGCAGCGCGTCGAGTGGGTATTTGTGGTTGATCGTGCCCATCACCCGGTTTCGGACCTCGTTCGTCGTCGCGTTCAGCGAGACGGCGAGGTTGACCTTATGCCGGAAGGCGCCCAGCGCCGCGATCTGGGGGACGAGCCCCGCGGTCGACACGGTGATCCGCCGCGGCGAGTAGCCCAGTCCCCACTCGGCGGTCAGCCGCTCGATCGCCTCGCACACCTGGGCCAGGTTGGCGAGCGGTTCGCCCATGCCCATGAAGACGAGGTTCGTGATCGGCCGTTCGGGCCCCGCGTGGGCGCGGGCCCCCAGGACCTGGTCGACGATTTCGTGGGCCTTGAGGTTTCGCTGCAAGCCCATCGTGCCGGTCAGGCAGAAGCCGCAGTCGAGGGTGCATCCCACCTGGGTCGACAGGCAGAGCGTGAGACGGTCGGCATCGGGGATGAGGACGGACTCGACCAGGGCGCCATCATCGAGCCGGAACAGAAGCTTTTCGGTCCCGTCCTCCGGGTCGCGGCGGACGTCGGCGAGCATCGGCTCGCCGATCACGGCCGTCCGCTCCAGGACCGCCCGATCGGCCTGTCCGAGATCGGTCATCTGATCGAATCGGGTGGCGCCGCGCCGATAGATCCACGCGAGGATCTGGCGCGCCCGGTAGCGGGGCCAGCCCTGGGCGGCCGCGAAATCGGCCATTTGGGAGGCGGTGAGGGTCTTGAGGGAAATGGTGGCACTCATCGAAGCACCCGATTTATATCACAGTTCGGTCCCGCGCCGCCAAAAGTGGCCCGCCGCCGGTTCGGCGGTGAAATAAATTAGGCCGGGAGGTTGTTTTGACAGGGGAACCCTGAAACACTGATGACCAACCCTTTCCGCGTCCACGCATCGCTCGCTGTATGGGCCGCGCTGGCGACCCTCGTGGCCGCCTGCGGCGGCGCCCCCGGTGGACCCGGGGGCTCGTCGACGGGCACTCAACCGGCCGACACGACGCCTCCGACCGTCGTCTCAAAACTTCCGAACAACGACCAGGTGAACGTCGATCTCAAGAGCGCGATTGTCGTCACGTTCAGCGAAGCCCTCAATCCCGCGACGGTCACCAGCGTCAACGTCCTCCTGCGGCGCGCCGGCGCGGGCGACGTGCAGCGCGAGGTCACGTGGGATCCGCTGAGCAACACCGTGTACATCCAAAAACCCGCGACGGTCGTCTCGACGTTCTTGGAGCCCGAGACCCAGTACACGGTCACGCTGACCCGGGGGCTCAAGGACAAGGCGGGCAATGAATTGGCGCAGGCGGAAGAGTGGTCGTTCACGACTGGGAGCACAATCGATTATGAGCCGCCCGTGTGGCGGTGTTCGGCCGTGGTGACTGCCGCTCCGCTCCGATTCGACACCGTGGAGGTGTCATGGGGCGGCCGGGATCTGACCCTGTGTGAACCCGGGTCGACCGAAGCCGAGACCCCTGCGACCGACAACGTCACGCCCGCGGCGAATCTGGTGTATATCGTCTCATACAAGCTCACGTCGGAGACCGGCTTCTCGACAGCGACATCGCTCCCCGGCGCGACGTTGCTGGAGGTCGCCGGCCTGTCGCCCAAGCAAGCGTACGAGTTCAAGGTGCAGGCGCGCGACCTCGCGGACTGGGTTTCCGACTTCCGAAGCCTGGACGGGTCGATCACGATGCCGCCGGCCGGGCGCCTGTACGCCGCCAATTTCCTGGCGAACGCGGTGTCGAGCATTCCCGACGTCGGCGGGGTGAACGGCGATCAGGCGGGCACGCAGGTATTTTCCGCGGACGAAACCGGTTTGGCGACCCCGACTGGGGTTGCGGTCAATGCGGCGGGCGTCACGCTGAAATGTGATCTGGCGTCGTGCGATCCTCCGGCGGGACCGGCGCCCTCGATGCTGTACGTGTCCAGTTACTCGGCCAACAGCATCACCGCGTACGAGAATCCGGAGACGCTGGGCGAGTATCCGAATCGGATCAACGCCAAGCCCGCCTGGACCCTCCGGGGCGTAGAAACCAGCCTGGCGCAGCCGGCCGCGTTGTGGGTGGACACGGAGACCCGGACCGAGGCCGACGGGAGCAAAACAATCGTCAAGGAACTCCTGTACGTGGCCAACATGAGAGGGATGAGCCGCGTGTTGGGCGTCGAGCAGCCCGTCGGCAACATTCTGGCCTTCGACGTAACGCGCACCGTTTCCAACCGCACCGGTGCGCCACAGGATCCGGCCGGGAACAGCCCGCCGCGCGGGAAGATCAAAAGCGCGGGGTTTTCGACGCCAATGTCCTTTGTCGTCGACAAGACGCGCAATCGCCTGTACGTGGCGAATCGAGACAAATATTATGACCGGACCACGGGAGCCGGCGATCAGCAGGGCAACGTGATCCGGATGTTCATGATTCCCGATTCTGGCGGACTCGAGAGCCTGATGGATGATCTCGTTCCCGAGCCCTACCCCATCCAAGGCTTGTGTTCGACCAAGCCCGAGTGCGCACTGCTTGGCCCCACGAGCATTACCCTGGATGAGGCCAACGACCGGCTCTACGTGGCCAACCGGGGCCAGAACAATCTCGTCGTGATCGAGAACGCGAGCCTCGCCGATGGGCCGCACACCACGCGAGTCATCGAGGGGGCAAGTGCCGGCCTGGTCATCAACCACCCCGTGTCGTCCGCGTACAACGCGTACCCCAACACCGTGTGGTTCGACCCGACGACGAAGCGGCTCTTTGCGACCACGCGAAACGCTCAGTCGGTGTTGATCTTCAACGTTTCGGACACGGTTATGAACACCATGCCAATCGTTGAGGGGACGCTCGATCTCGCGCCGGCTCGGATCATCCGAGGCTCCCGGACGGGCTTGGGCCAGCCGACTGCCCAGGTCGCGCAGCAGAGCGCCGGGCCGTTCGGCCTCACCGTAGTGACCGACGCTCTGGCCGGGACGTCCACGGCGTACGTGGCGTCATACGGCCTCCACGCGATCCCAATCTTCGACGTCTCACCGGCCAAGGACGTTCCCACGGCTGATCCGCCCACGCCTGTGAACACCCCGCCGATTCGACTCCTCATGACCCCGATGCAGGGCTTGACCGGCGCCGCGCTCGACCGCGAGAACGACCGGCTCTACGTGGCGGTGTTTCACTCCAATCTCATCCTGGTGTACGACAAGGCGAGCACCTTGACGGGATCCCACCTCCTGCCGGACCGCATTATCGGAGGACCTGATACCCGGCTGGACCACCCCGTCCACCTGGTGTTCAGTCCGGTGACGGCCGCCCGCACGGCCGCCCTGTTCGTCGCGAACCAGTCGGGGCATTCGGTGCTCGTGTTTGGCGGCGAGCCGCGGCCGAGCGAGACGGCTCGTGGCGCGGGCGATCTGAACGGCAATGTGGCGCCGAGCCGGGTGATCGGCCCACCGGACGCCACCGACCCGTTCGCGCCGGACGATCCGCTCTCATCCCGCTGTACGGATCCGGTCACCCCTCCCCAAGGGGTGAACTGCACCGAGCTCGCATTCCCGACCGGCATCGCGCTCGATGAGGCCAGCAACGTCCTCTACGTGTCGAACCGTGATGCCGCGTCCTTCGAAGATTTCGCGGGCCGCAAGATCCTGGCCTTTACGAATGTGTTCGGGGTGAGCGGCAACGTCCGCCCGACGTGGAAGATCGAGGGCGATCCGCCGCCACCGCCGTCCTATTCTGGAATCTCGAACCCGACGGACAAGACGACGCTGCAACGACCGGCGGCGCTGTTCTACGACCCCGCGCTGGATCGCCTGTACGTCGCGAACCGGGGCCGCCGGTCGGTTCTGGTCTTTGCCGGGATCTCTAGCACCGTGCTGACGCCCCCACTCCCGGAGGATCACAACGTCCCGCCCACGTGGACCCTCGCGAATGCGAACCTGTATGCTCCAACGGGATTCTCGGGGTATGTTCCGTCCGGCGGCTCCGCGCTCAGTGAGCTCTACGTCGCCGACGCGGCCATCAGCGCGATCCTGGTGTTCAGGGTCGACGCCCTCGATCCGACCAAGCCCACGCCCGCCCTGACGCCCCGCATCATCGCGGGGATGAGCACCGGCCTGCTCCAGCCGTTCGGGCTGGCGCTTGATCCTGAGAAGTAGCGGCGGTACAATGACGGCCTCGTGGCCGCCTACCTCGAAATCCCCCCTCGCCCCCCTTTTGCCAAGGGGGGGGCTGCATTCTGCGCGGGTCTGCCAACGACTCATGGAACCTCGCGCATGGGTTTCCGTCACGCCGCCCGCGCGCTGAGCATCCTCCTGTTCGGCGTGGCCGCGACGGGGTGCGCCGCCGGCCTCTCCCGGTCGCCCGTCCCACCGCCCGCTGCATCGGTGTGCCCTGCCGCGGCCGAGTGTTTCGAGTCGGCGAGAGCGGCCATCGATCGCGGCGCGACGGACGAGGCGGTCGAATTCCTGACCGTGATTCGATCGCAGTGGCCCGAGACCATGTGGGCGGGCCGCGCGGCGTTCTGGATCGGCAAGCTCGCAGTCGGTCGGGACGACTCGGCCGCGATCGCCTGGGGCCTCCGCGCCTCGACCGAGTTGCCCCTGGTGGGCGATCACGCCCTCGCCTATGCGGCCGAGGCGGCGCGCCGCGACGGTCAGACCGAACGCGCCGCCCGGCTGCTCGACACCCTCGTTCGCCTGTTCCCCGCGTCTCCCCTGGCGCCCGGCGCTCTCGCGACCTCGGCGGAGCTTTGGTCTCGGATCGACGGCCATCGGGCCGAGGCGATCGCCCGCCGGCAGGATCTGGTCGATCGGTATCCACAGGACGCGCTCGTTCCGTCGGCGCTGGCGGCGCTCGGCGACGCCTTGGCGGCGGAGGGACGAGCCGACGAGGCGGCCGCCGCGTATCGCAGGCTCTGGGCGGAGTTCGCCGCCTCCCCCGAGGCGGCCCCGGTCGCCGCTCGTCTCGACGACCTGATCCGGCAGGGGGCGTCGCCGCCGCAGACCGTCGAGGAACGGCGCCGCCGGGCCGAGGCGCTGGCCCGGGCGGGGCGGCACGCCGAGGCGCTGGAGGGATGGGAGCTCCTCGCGCGCTCGCCCGCCACGCCCGCGATGGGTCGGGAGATCGCGCTTCAAACGGCCACGACGCTCTACCGCCTACGACGCTGGGACGAGGCGTGGACCGCGTTTCGGTCGCTGGGTGCGTCGGCGGCCGGCGCGGCGGACGTGCGGGAGGAGGCGTTGCTCTGGGAGGGGCGGGCGGCGTTCCGGCGCGAAGACGGCGCCGCCCTGCGCCGGGCCGAGGCGGCGCTGACCCGGGCGTATCCGCAGAGCCCGCGCCGGCTGGAGCTGATCTCGCTGCGCGCGACGTGGCATCGCGGTCGCGGCGAATGGGCCGAGGCGCTGGGGGCGTACCGGACCCTGAGCGCCCTGGCGACGGCCATGCGGCGCGGCGACAAGGTCGTGGAGGCGCAGTGGTACCTCGGCTGGCTCGAATACCGCCGCGGTGCGCCGGATGCCGCGCTCGCCGCCTTGGAGCTCGGGCTGGCGGCCGCCCCGCCGTCCGATCCGCAGATTCCGCAGATGCTCTATTGGATGGGGCGGATCGAGTCGCGGCTCGGGTCGGTCGAGGCCGCGCGGGCGCGGACCGCCGACCTCGCGACCCGCTATCCGTATACCTACTACGGCTACCTTGCCCGGCGCGCGGCGCGGACGGACGCGGACCCCGTCCCGGCGGACCCGCGCCGGCCCTCTGCGGACGGGGCCGAGCGGCTCGACGCGCGGGATCGCGGCCTCCCGCCGCGGGCCGAGGAACTCCGGCTGCTGGGTCTTCGGTCGGAGGCGCGGGAGGAGTACCTGTCGAGCCTTCGCCGGTCGCCGCCGCCGCCCGAGCGGGTTCCCGACGCGGTGGAGACGCTGGCGCGCCTGGGCGCCGACGACGAGGCGCTGCGGCTGCTCCGCCGACAATTCGCGCCGGCGCTCGAACGCGGCGATCCCTCGTTGCCTCCGGCGTTCTGGCGGCGGGCGTACCCCGGGCACTTGCTCGACCCGATCCGAGTCGCCGGACGGGGTCGCATCGACCCGTTTCTGGTGGCGGGGCTGATCCGGGAGGAGAGCGTGTATGATCCCAGGGCGGTGTCTCCGGTCGGCGCGCTCGGCCTCATGCAGATCATGCCGGACACCGGCCGCCGCGTCGCGCGCGCCGAGGGGCTGACGTCGTTCGCGGTCGAGCAGTTGTTTACCCCGGAGGTCAACCTCGCCGTCGGGGTGCGCTACCTGGCCGATCTCCTGGATCGGTTCGCCGGCAACGAGGCGTACGCCGTGGCGGCGTACAACGCGGGGCCGGAGGCCGTGGTGAAGTGGATCGAGAACGGCCCCCCGCGGCCCATCGAGGAATTTGTCGAGGAGATTCCCTTTCAGGAAACGCGATGGTACGTCAAGCGGGTCCTGCGGAGCGCGTGGGAATACCGCGCGCTCTACGGCGCGCCCGCGACGGCGAGGGTCGCCTCCTCCGATTGACCGGCGGGGGCCGCGCTCGTAGAATGGCGTCAAGAGCGACCATGGAACTCCCAGCCTTCAACCAGGTGCAGGCCGCCGTGGCGGAGCAGCGCGCGGTGCTCGAAGTCGACCGCCTGGCCGCGCGCTGGCTCGTTGTCCAGGGCCGCACGCCGATCGCCGCGTACATCGGCTCGGGGAGCCGCTGGTTCTTTCGCGGCCTCGGTGGCGTGTACGCCGGGGGCCTCGTGGCGGGCGTCGCGCTGCTGCTCGGCGGCTGGTTCCTGTATGCGGCGCTGGCGTTCCTCGCCGCGATCGTGGTCCAGCAGGTGTGGGGCGGCCTCGCCGTCGATTTGCTGCGCGCGATCGCGCTCAAAGAATCCGAGGCGCTCCACCTCGCGTTGCGGGACGGGTGGATCACGGTGATCGCGCCCCCCGTCGGTCCGGGCCGGCCCCCCCGGCCCGCCCTCCCGGCGACGGAGGGCGATTCCTACGCCGAGGACATCGCGCGGGCGAACGAGACGCTGGCCCTCCAGCCCGACAACGCCCAGGTCCGTTTCGATCTCGGCATCACCTATCTTCTGGCGGGCCGATTCGGCGATGCCCTCGAAGAATCACGGCTCCTCACGATGCTCGACGCCCGGCTGGCCGGCAAGCTCCAGGCGCTGGCGCGGCTGCTGTCAAGCTGACGATCAAAGGAATCTCGGAACTCGCGACGGCGCCGTACCGCTGTGCTGACGGGACCTGACGAGCAAGGCGTGCGATCGGGGGGAGGGAAAAAAGTTGCGGGGGCCGGATTTGAACCGACGACCTTCGGGTTATGAGCCCGACGAGCTGCCAGACTGCTCCACCCCGCGATCGGCATCCTAGCAAAACGACGGCGCGTTCGTCAAGGGAATTGAAGCTCCCTGCAGCACGCTGCAGGGAATCTTCGAAGTGAAGTGAAGCCGCACGATGTAGATTCGCTCGCTTACCCCACAGCTAGCTGCGGGGACTGCGCTCGCTTTGCACTTTCAAGCGCGTGTCGAATCTTCTCAAGGGATTACGGGAACCGGCGCGCGGTCGGCGCCGGAGGGCCGCGCCGGGCCGGCCAGCCTTGATTTTCCCAACCCCGGCGTGGCATCATGAAGTCGATGTCTATTCTACGCATTCGCGAATTTCCTGACGACGTGTTGATTCGGAAGGCGGAACCGGTTGCCAACGTCGACGGCCGCCTGCAGGCCCTGATCGGCGATATGTTCGACACGCTATACGCGGCACCGGGCCTCGGGCTGGCCGCGCCGCAGGTGGGGGCGCTGCTCCGGTTTTTCGTGTACGACCTGGGGATCCGCGAAGGCGAGCACGAGCGCAAGATCATCCTCAACCCGACGATCGTGGAGCAGGAGGGCGAGATCGCCGACGAAGAGGGGTGCCTGTCGATCCCCGACTACCGGGAAATCGTTACACGCGCGGCCAGGGTGTTCCTTAAGGGGTACGACCAGGACGGGCGCGAACTGCAGATCGAGGCGCAGGGGTTGGAGGCGCGGCTCTTCCAGCACGAGTTGGACCATCTCAACGGCGTCCTGATGTTCGACCGGTTGAGCCCCTTGAAGCGCGATCTCTTCCAGCGCAAGCTCAAGAAGCGACTCAAGACCGCGGGCGAGTAGCGAGCGCGGAGCGGGGACCGATGGACCGACTGCGGGTGGTCTTCATGGGCACGCCCGACTTCGCCCTGCCGTCCCTGGAGGTGCTCAGGCGGCGCGGCGAGGCGGTGGTCGCGGTCGTGACCCAGCCGGATCGGCCGCGCGGTCGAGGCCAACATCCGGCCCCGCCGCCGGTGAAGGTCGCGGCGCTCGCGGCCGGGCTCCCGGTGGTCCAACCCGAGAAGGTCCGCCACCCCGAGTTTCTGGACTGGTGCCGCGCGCTCGGCCCCGACCTCATCGTGGTGGTCGCGTTCGGCCAGATCCTGCCCAAGGCGCTGTTGGACATTCCGCGGCACGGCTGCATCAACGTTCACGCGTCGCTCCTGCCGCGCTATCGGGGCGCGGCGCCGATCCAGTGGGCGATCATCCGAGGGGAGACCGAGACGGGCATCACCACGATTCACATGGATCCCGGCATGGACACGGGGCCCATCCTGCTCCAACGCCGCGTGCCGATCGCCCCCGACGATACGGCGAAGACGCTGTCGGGGCGGCTTGCGGTGGTGGGCGCCGACGCGCTGAACGAGACGCTGGACCGGCTGAAAGCGGGGCAACTGCACGCACAACCCCAGGACCCGACGCAGGCCACGCTCGCGCCGCTGCTCACCAAGGAAGACGGCCACATCGACTGGCGGCAACCGGCGGCCGCGCTCGCTGCGCTCGTGCGCGGCACGAATCCGTGGCCCGGCGCCTCCACCACACATCATGATGAAATGCTGCGCATCTGGAGCGCCCGCGTCGAACCGGGCGCCGGTGAGGCCGGGGTGATTCTCCGCGTCGACGCGCACGGGATCGTCGTGGGGACGGGCGACGGCCGCCTCATCATCACGGAGCTCCAGGTTCCGGGGGGGAAGCGGCTATCATCGCTTGAGTACATCACGGGCCACCCGATCGCGCCCGGCGAGCGTCTCGGATGAAACCCTCGTCGCGTCCCAACGCGCGGACAAGCCGCGCGGGAGCGGTCCCGCGGCCCGGGATGCCGTCGCGTCGCCGGCATGTCCCCCGCCCCCCGACAGCGGCCCCGCCCTCTCGTCGAGGGCCGAGCGAGCGACACGGTGTCCCGGCGCGCCGGACGGGAGCCGAGGCGGTCCCACGGCCCGGGACTTCGCCTCGCTGGCCCGTCCCCGGCTCCCCGACGGCCGCCCCGCCCCGCCGCCACGTGCCGGCCGGGCGGCCCGACGTTCCGGCGCCCCGGAACATCCGCGCTGCCGATGAGGCGTGGAGCGCGCGGCGGTGGGCGGCGGAGCTCCTGATGCGAAGCGACAAGGGCGCGGCGTTCGGGCCCGCGCTGCTGGCGCAGGTGCCTGCCGCGATGTCGACGGTCGACCGCTCGTTGCTGACCGAGTTGTTTTACGGCGTGCTCCGCCACCGCGCCGCGCTCGACTGGCGCCTGGCCGCCTGCTCGCAGCGCCCGCTGGCGCGCCTGGCCCCGCCCACGCTCACCCTCCTGCGCCTGGGGGCGTACCAGCTCCTGTTCCTCTCCCGCGTCCCCGCCTCGGCCGCGGTGAACGAGACGGTTACATTGACCAAGCGGCTCTCCGCGCCGACCGACGTCGGCTTCGTCAACGCGGTCCTGCGGGCGCTCGACCGAAGGAGGCACGAGTTGGTCGTGCCCGACCTGCTCGAACGGCCGCTCGATCATCTCACGGCAGAGTATTCGCATCCGGTCTGGCTTGTGCGCCGCTGGCTCAAACGATTCGGCGTACAACGCACGCTCCATCTCTGCCGCGCGAACAACGCGATTCCTCCGATGACGCTGCGGGTCAACACGCTGGTCACGACCCGGGAGCGCCTCCTGGACGTGCTCCGGCAAGAAGGCGTCGAGGCGGCCTCGTGCGCGGTGTCGCCCCAGGGCGTGGTGATCCGGGGAACGCCGCCGACGGCGACCCGGCCGTTCGCGCAGGGGTGGTACTACGTCCAGGACGAGGCGGCGCAACTGGTCGGGCTGGCCGTGGCACCCCGTTCCGGCGAACGCGTGCTGGACGCATGCGCCGCCCCGGGCGGCAAGTCCATCCATCTGGCCGAGCTAATGGGGGACCACGGCGAGGTCGTCGCGGCGGACGTCAAACCCGACCGGCTCGGGCTGGTGGCAGAAAATTGCCGGCGGATGGGGATCAAGAGCGTGCAGACGGTGGCCGCCGATCTCACGCAGGCATCGGACGTGGAGCGGCTGGGCCGCTTCGACCGGATTCTGGTCGACGCCCCGTGCACCGGCCTGGGCGTCCTCCGGCGTCACCCGGAGGCCAAGTGGCACAAGACGGAGGGGCTGATCGCCCGGTATGCGGCCACACAGCGTGCGATCCTCGACCGGGTCGCACCACTGCTCACGCCGGGCGGGGTGCTCGTCTACAGCACGTGCTCGACCGAGCGCGAGGAGAACGAGGAGGTCGTCACCGAATTTCTGCGACGCCACCGGGGGTGGGTGTCGGACGACCTGCGCGTGGTGCTGCCGGCGGCCGCCGCGTCGCTCGTCACCCCGCAGGGGCATCTCTTGACGTTGGGCAACGCCTGGGACATGGACTGTTTTTTCGCCGCGCGCTTCACGTACAGGGGGACACCATGACGCGACCGCTGCAGATCGCGCCTTCCATCCTTTCGGCCGACTTCACCCGCCTGGGCGAGGAAATCCGTGAGGTCGAGAAGGCGGGGGCCGACCTGATTCATATCGACGTGATGGACGGCCGATTCGTGCCGAACCTGACCGTGGGCCCCCTGGTCGTGGAGGCGGCGCGCCGGGCGACGACCCTGCCGCTGGACGTGCACCTGATGATCCACGACGCGGACGCGCTCATCCCCGAGTTCGCCGAGGCGGGTAGCGATTACCTCACGGTGCACGTCGAAGCCTGCCCCCACCTGCACCGCACGATCCAGTTGATCAAGGAGAAGGGCGTCAAGGCGGGGGTCTCGCTCAACCCGGCGACCTCGCTTTCGCTGATCGAACCGATTCTGCCCGAGGTCGACCTCCTCCTGCTGATGTCGGTCAACCCGGGGTTCGGGGGCCAGGCGTTCATCCCCTCCGTCCTGGAGAAGCTCAAGGCCGCGCGCCAGTTGATCGACCGGATCGCGCCGCGCGTCGCGCTTGAAGTGGATGGCGGCATCAAGGTCGACAACGCGCGCGCGCTGCGATCCGCCGGCGCCGACATCTTCGTCGCGGGCTCGGCGATTTTTGGCAAGCGGGATTATGCGAAGACGATTGCGGCGATGCGGGCCGCGGCTTCCAAAGCCTGACACTGGCCGTCGATAACGGACCATCTGCGGCGTTGTCGCTGCGGCTTTGCATCCTCACGTACGCCACAGTACGCTCCGGTGCAAAGCCTCGCTCCGCCTTGCATCTGGCCCATTCTCGGCGGCCAGCCCAGTCCTCTCCGTGATGGACATTCGCACAGCCGAGACAATGATGGTCCGGTTCGGTCTCCCCTTGCCGCGGAACGTCGTGCCGGTGGCCGGCGGGGTGATCAACCGGTCCTACCTTGAACGTGCGGGCGGACCGCCCGGCGTTCGCAGGCCTGATGGCGAGACCGTCTGGCTGAGGGAACGATTATGAGGTCGGTGGCGCGTCCGGCTCGAGGGTTTGCTCGCTCACCGAGAGGGTCCTGGCCGTGAGCTTTCCCCGCGCGAGGGTGATGAGCAGTTCATTTCCGGGGGCGACCTCGGAGGCCGAGCGGATGATCCGCATCGACGGCAGGACGCGCGTCAGGCTGTAGCCGCGGCCCAGGATCGCGAGCGGGCTTAGCGCGTCGAGGCGCGCCGTCGCCGTGCCGATCCGGTTCCGGCGCGCGGCGAGCAAGGTGACGACGGCGGCCGCCAGGCGCTCGATCGCCCGGTCGTACGCGAGGCGCGCGGTCTGAAGACGCCGCTGGGGGCCGGCGGCGGCCACGGCCTGCGCGAGGTACCGGCGCTGCGCGCGATGCTGGGTGAGCAGCCGCGCCATCCCGTCCCGCAACCGCGCCGCGAGCTCGTCGATCCGCAGCAGCGCGTGTTCGATCCGGCGGGCAGGGGTCTGTATGGCGCGCCGCTCGGTGACGACCCGCGCGCGACGATCCCCCAGGACATTCCGTACAGCGGCTTCTAAGCGCCGTTGCGCCGTCTGGACCGACGCGAGGAGCTGATCGCGGCGGGGGACGACCAGCTCCGCGGCGGCCGAGGGTGTCGGCGCGCGAAGGTCGGCGACGAAATCGGCGATCGTGTAGTCGGTCTCGTGGCCGACCGCGGAGACGACGGGGATCGCGGAGCGCACGATCGCCCGGGCCACGACCTCCTCGTTGAACGCCCACAGGTCTTCGAGCGAGCCCCCGCCGCGCGCGACGATCACGACGTCGGGCCGATGGTTTGGAGACAACGCGTTGACTTCGTCCAACGCGGCGGCGATCTGGGGAGCTGCGGCGGGGCCTTGCACCGGAACCGGTAAGATGAGTACGGGGATGGTCGCGAACCGGCGGTCGAGGACGTGCAGGATGTCCCGGATGACGGCGCCGGTCGGCGAGGTGATGATCCCGATCCGGCCCGGCAGGAACGGCAGCGGGCGTTTCCGCGAGGCCTCGAACAGCCCCTCGCGCGCGAGCCGTTCCTTGAGCTGTTCGAACGCGACTTGCAGCGCGCCCGCGCCCTTGGGTTCCAGGTAGTCGATGACGATCTGGTATTCACCCCGCGGCTCGTAGACCGTTAGGTGGCCGCGGCAGACGAGGTGCTGGCCGTCCTTGAGGGCGAATTTTAAAAAGCGCGCGACGGATTTGAAGACAACGGCGCGGATCTGGCAGCGGTCGTCCTTGAGCGTGAGATAGCAGTGCCCCGAGCCGGGGCTGCGGAGATTCGACACCTCGCCCTCGATCCACACGTCGCCGAAGTCGGCTTCCAGGCGGGCGCGGACGAGCTCGGTGAGGTCCGAGACGGTGTAAATGCGGCGGACGGGTTCCTGGGGCGGGTCGGGAGCGCGGGTGAAGTCGAAGAGGTCCATGCGGACGATCACCCGCGGGGCGGGCGCGGTGTTACGTTTCCTGGATGCGGATGCGGCGGATCGCCGTCGCGCGGCCCGTGGCGCCATCCACCTCGACGACCGCGCCGCAGAGGATCGCCGGGCCCGTCGCGGTCTCGAATTTCTTCGGCATCTGGGTGAGGAACTTGGTGATGGCCTCTTCCTTCTTCACGCCGATCACCGACGCGACGGGCCCCGTCATCCCGACGTCAGTGATAAACGCCGTGCCCTTCGGCAGGATCTGCTCGTCGGCGGTCTGGACGTGGGTGTGGGTGCCGAGCACCGCGCTCACCTCGCCGTCGAAATGCCAGCCGATGGCAGACTTCTCGGACGTCGCCTCGCCGTGCATGTCGATCAGGATCACGTGGGTCTCGGTCCGAAGCTTGTCGATCTCGCGCCGCCCGACCCGAAACGGGCAGTCCATCGCAGCCGGCATGTAGACCCGGCCCATCAAGTGCAGGATGCCGACCTTCTCCCCGGACGCCGTGGTCGCCACCAGCCGGCCGACGCCCGGCGCGCCGTCGGGGTAATTGGCGGGGCGCAGGAGCCGGGGGTGGTCGCGGATGTAATCGATGATTTCCTTCTTATCCCAGATGTGGTTGCCCGAGGTGAGCACGTCGAACCCCATCCCGAAGAGTTCGTCGGCGATCTTGGGCGTGACCCCGAATCCCCCCGCGGCGTTCTCGGCGTTGCCGACCGCGAGGTCGATCCGGTGCTCGTGCCTGAGCACGTGCAGATGCTGGCTTAGGATGCGCCGGCCGGGGTCGCCGATGATGTCGCCGATCAGGAGGAGATTCATGGTTTTGGTGGGGCGGTAGGGGCGGGTTTCAAACCCGCCCCTACTTGGCATACTCCACGTACCGGCTCTCGCGGATCACGGTGATCTTGATCTGTCCGGGATAGGTGAGTTCGGCTTCGACCCGCTTGGCCATTTCGCGGGAGATCTGCGCGGACTCGGCATCCGAGACGCCGTCCTGGTTGACGATCACGCGCACTTCGCGCCCCGCGCGGATGGCGTACGCCTTATCCACGCCCTTGAACGAGGTCGCGATCGCCTCCAACGCCTCCAGCCGCTTGATGTAAGATTCGAACGCCTCGCGCCGCGCCCCCGGGCGCGCGGCGGAGAGGCCCTCCGCCACCGCCACGAGCACGCCCTCCGGTGAGGTCCACTCGATGTCGCCGTGGTGGGCCATGATCGCGTTGACGATCTTGGGGTGCTCGCCGAACTTGCGCGCGTACTCGCCGCCCAGGTTCGGGTGGGTGCCCTCTTCCTCGTGGCTGATTGCCTTGCCGATGTCGTGCAGCAGCGCGGCGCGCTTCGCGAGCTTGACGTCCAACCCCAGCTCGGTCGCCATGATCCCGCAGATGAACGCCGCCTCACGCGCGTGCATGAGATTGTTCTGGCCGTAGCTGGTCCGGTACTTGAGCTTGCCCAGCAGCTTGACGAGGTCGGGGTGGACGTCCTGCACGCCGAGGTCGAACATGACCTTCTCGGCCTCCTCGACCATCAGCTTCTCGATCTCCTTGCGGACCTTCTCGACGACCTCTTCGATGCGGGCGGGGTGGATCCGGCCATCGTGCATGAGCCGCTCGAGCGAGATCCTGGCGACCTCGCGGCGGAACGGATCAAAGCCCGAGATCAGGATCGCCTCCGGCGTGTCGTCGATCACCAGGTCGATCCCGGTGGCGGCCTCCAGCGCGCGGATGTTCCGTCCCTCGCGGCCGATGATCCGACCCTTCATCTCGTCGTTCGGGAGCTGAACGACCGAGACGGTCGCTTCGTTGACGTAATCGTGCGAGTAGCGCTGGATCGACGAGACGATGATCTCGCGGGCGGTGCGCTCGGCCGCTTCGCGGGCCTCGTCCTCGATGCGCTTGGTCAGCCGGATCGCCTCGAAGCGGGCCTCCTGCTCCATCGAGGCGATCAGGGTCTTTTTCGCCTCCTCCGCGCTCATCCCGCTGATGGCTTCGAGCTGGGCGCGTTGCTGGAGCAGCGCCCCTTCAAGGCTGATCTCCTTCCCGGCCACGGTCTTTTCGCGGCCGGCAAGATCCTTCTCCTTCCGCGCGAGATCAGTGTCCTTTTGGTCGAGCGTGCTCATCTTCTTGTCGAGCAATTGTTCGCGCTGATTGAGCCGCCGCTCCTGCTCGACCAACTCGTTCCGGCGGTCGCGGTTCTCCTGCTCGAACGCCTGGCGGGCCTGATACAGCCGGTCCTTGGCTTCCAGGGACGCCTCCTTTTGGAGGCGTTCGATGTCGCGCCGAGCGTCCTGGACCAGTCGGGCCGCGTCGTCCGTCGCCCGCGCGAGCGCGCCCTTGGTGAAGAGTCGCCCCATCGCCAAGCCGATGCCCACCCCGCCGGCGACGGCGAGCAAGCCGATGAGCGTCATCCAGAGTATGGTAGAAATAGGTCCTCCTCTCCTTGCGTGCGGAGTGCCTCGTGGCGCCGGTCGATCCTAGACCGGGGCCACGAGCGGATTGACGCCGGTGGAGTCGAAGCTCATCCGAGCCTCAACGCGGAGAGGGTGGAGGGCGATTCGGGGCGGAACGAACCGGCGAGCGGCGATCAGACGGGTGGTGACGGTCCCCGCAACAACACCAAGAGATACGCCACCCCACGCCGACGGTCACCACTCATCGCAGAATCCTAACACCGCAGGTCGAGCCGCAACGCGCTCAACCTGCCCGATCAGCCGTTCGCACACGCTCTCACCCACCCGTCCAGCACCCGCCCCAAACGGGCCCCCGCTCATGCCGTGGCGACAGAATCGTTTGAAGCCCAAGCGGCTCCAAGTGGGCGCCCTCTGAGGAATTTCAGGCTTCCCCGGCGCACCGGGGCGTGCACACCATTCCCCGAAGAAGGCCCCCCGTCACGCGTATGTTGGTTCAAACATCCTGGCGACTCACGAACACAGCAGGGGCACTTCGGCGACAGCTTAGCAAAATCCCCTTGACAATTCAAGCGCGAGGAGATGGGCGGGGTTCGGAGGGCGCGTCAGGGCAGGTCGAGGTCGTCGAATTGTTCCTCGATGCTGTCGATGAGGTCCTTCGTCCGTTTGGACACGTGGGCGATCACCGAATCCCGTTTGGTGCCCTCGTCCTGAAGCTGGAGGCAGTCGTGGGCCAGGTTGATCGCCGCCAGGACCGCCAGCTTCGGCAGGGGCGTGCCGGGGAGATGGGCGGCGGCCTCCCGGATTTTCCGGTCGACCAGGGCGGCCAGTCGCCTCACGTACTCGGCGTCCGCCTCCCCTTTTAGGAGATAACGCTCGCCGAAGATTTCAACCGAGACGGTCTGCGAGTTCATGGGACTGTTGGACTCCTTCGCTCTCCGTGTGGGGCAACGCGTCGATCTCGGCCAGCAGGCGCTCGAGGCGTTGCCCCAGCGCGCCGCGCTCCTGCTCCCACCGCCCGCACCGTCCCTCCAGGTCCGCCACTCGTGCCTTCAGACGCGCGACCTCGGCCTCGAGCCGGCCGTTGTCCGCGGTGACGCGGGCCAGGACGGCGATGAGCCGCCCGATGCGTTCTTCCAAGGCGGTGAAGAGGAGGGCGACGTCCATGGTCACTCCAACGGGGTCAATTGTTCGGCGCGGGTGAACAGCTCCGGCACGCTGGCCGCATCGCCCGGATAGGTGGCGATCCCGACCGCCAGATTCACCTTGAGGGAGCGGCCGTCGGGGCCCTTCAAGCGAAACGCCGCGACCGCCTGGGACAATCGATCGAGCACGTCGGCGGTCCGATCCCCGGTGTCGGGCATCACGACCCCGAACCGCGCGCCGTCGAGGTGAGCGAGGATGTCGACGTTCCGGAACGTTTCGCGGATCATCCCGGCGAGCGCGCGCAGCAGCTCGTCTCGACCCTGCGCGGTGAACGCGCGGCCGATGTCGTCGAAGCCGATCACCTCCATGATCAGCAGCGACACCTTGCGCTGGAAGCGTTCCGCCCGCCGGATTTCCTCTGGCAGCCGGATGTCCAGGTACCGCCGGTTCTTCAGCCCGGTGACGTCGTCGATCGTGATCAGGGCCTGCCGTTCGCGGAACTCCTGGGCCTGGACGAGGGCGCGGCCGAGGTAGAACGAAAACTTGCCCAGAATTTCCTGGTCGTCCGCGTCGAACGCCCCGCACGCGAACGATTGGTAGAGCAGCTTGTTGTAGGCGCCCACCGCGCCCACGAGCCGATCGTCCGCGAACACCGGCCCGGCCAGCACCGAGCGGTAGGGGAAGCCCTCCGGGAGCGCGACGCCGAAGTCGTCCAACTCGCTGCTGCGGAGAAACGTCTTGGACTCGGCCACCCGGGCGGCCACGGCCTGGTCGAGCTTCACCAGCGCCGCGTCGATCTCGTCGCGGTGCAGACCGTAGGTGCCCCCGACCAGCAGGCGGTCGCCCCCCCGGTCGAGGACGCGCAACACGACCGCCTCGGCGTCGAGGATCATCGCGGTGGCCGCGGTGCCCGTGATCAGCACCTTGTCGCGGTCGGTGATGCCGAGCAGTTGCAACCCCTCCTCGTTCACCACCGAAAGCTTCATGACCTTCTGGGACATCTTGTGGCGTTCCGCGTCGCTGGCGATCGAGCCGCCGAGGAGCTCGCCGACCTCGGTGAGCAGCGCGAGGAGCCGGAGGGTGACCTCGACGGCGGTCGAGGTTTCCACGACCAGGACGCCCACCGCCCGCCGCCCGGCGGAGAGGGGGGTTGCGACCAGGCCGCGCGCCGATCCGCCGGGCGGCGGGTCGCCGGAGGCGCCCTCCTCGCGCAGCACGATCTGCCGGTTGACCGCCGCGACCTCGCCGATCAACCCCTCGCCCGACTTGATGCGGACGATGCCGGCGTTCTCGACCCGCATGGCGGTGGAGGCCTGGAGGAGCACGTCGCCGTTCTGGGGATCCTTCACGTAGAGGTGGACGGCGCCGGCTTGAAGAATCGCCCCCAGGGCGTCCACGGCGCGCTGCAGCGTCGCGCGGATCGGCTGATCGCCCGCCAGGAGGGCCTTGAGGTCCCGCCGCGTCGCCTCGGTCTGCGCGGCTTCACGCACTTCACGGATGGTCCGCATCTTCTTGAGGGGGCGCACCAGGAGCGAAGCAAATTCGGCCATCCATGTCTCCAGCGCGGGTGAAAACGGCTCGCGACGCTCGGAGCGACGCAACTCCAACAGCCCCAGCAAATCCTCGTCGCTCTGAATCGGCGCCGCCATCGCCGCGGTCGCGCCGTCGTCTTCGAGCAGCCAGGCGGTCGACCGGTCCGCCTCCGAGGCGGCGACGACCCGGCGATCCCTGACGACCCGAATCGCCGTCGAGGACACGGTGGGCGGCCCCCCGCGCGCGCCGAGCGGCACCAGCCGTTGGCGCGCGTCGTCCCAGCGATGCACGCGGGCGACGTCGGCGTCGCCAACCAGCCGCGCCGTCTCCGCGATCAGCCAGGCCAGTTCCCCCGGCGTGGAGACGTCGATCTGGTCGGCCACCGGTTTGATGAGCTTGAGGCTCTGCGCCGCCCGCTCCTCCGGAGGCAGCTCGGCGAGCGTCCACAGCAGCCGGGCCGCGGCGGAGCCGACCACGTCGAGGGTCGGCGCGACCTGGCGGAGCGCCCGGCGGGTCGCGCGGTCGGAGGTGGCGTCGACCGCCAGCTCGAGCGGGACCACATCGCGCACGGCCTCGAGACGCCGGTCCAGCGGCACGGCGTATGCGTCGGCGAATCGGTACCCGAGGTCGCCGAGACGGAACACCAGCGCCCCCGGGTCGGGGTCGATGACCATGGCCACCGACCACTCGTGCTGGCGTACCGCATGAGCCAACGTCTCCAGCCCCTCCCGGCCCCCTCCGATCAGCACCAGGCGTCTCACCGCCTGGAAGACGCGGCGCCGAGCCGGAGGATCAACCCGGTCGCGGCGAGCCGTTCGAGGAATGCGTCGTCCAACTCCGGCGTCCGGAGCTCCCGGGCGCCCGACGGGTCGCCCTGCCCCATGACGCGCCGCCGGATTGACTCGGCGATCAACGCGGCCGGCGTCTTCGTGATCGTCGGCCGGGGCGGCACCGCCGGATTCGGGTCGATCCGGACGGTCGGTTCGACGCCGGTCGCGGTCATCGCGGCGAGGAACGCCTCTTCGCCCCGGAGCGGCTCCATCGCGGCGTCGATCAGGGCGCCCCGCGACCAGACCCACTGCGCCGCGGTCACGGAGGGCGCCGCGCCTACGGACAGCGTGACCGTGCCGTCGGCCGAGCGGAGGGCCAGGACGTGGCAGAGGTCGATCAACGTCGCGCCGTCGAGCGCCACGGTTCCGGTCAGCGGCTGGGTCATGAGACGACGGCGGCCCGCCTGCCGGGCGATGAGGGTCCCGACGGCCGCCACGAGCGCCTCGCCGGTGTACGGTTTTTTCAAGAGATCGACGATTCCCACGGTCGGGTGGTACATCTCGACGGGCAGGGTCTCGTGCGCGCTCAGGAAGAGGATCGGCACCGCGGCGAGCGAGGGGATCTGGGCCAACAGGCGCTTCAATTCCCAGCCGTTCAACTCGGGCATCAACACGTCGCAGACGAGCAGATCGGGGGGCATGACGATGCCCTTGAGCACGGCGTCGTGGACGCGCGAGGCGGTCACGACCTCGTAGCCCAGGTAGGTCAACCGCTCCGAGACGAGACCGAGAACTCGAAGGTTGTTATCCAGTAGAAGGATTTTTGCGGCCACGGCGCACCGCTCCGGCGGGGTTGGCTCACTGTACAGGGTTGCCGGGTGGATGTCAAGATTTCCCGGTGCGCCGCGGCCCCGATGCGGCCGTTTTGATTGCCTTTCCAGCGGAGAATATGGTACAAACGGTTCGCGAAACGGGCGGGATGATCCCGCGCGGTGATCCCCCGAGGGGTGCGGCGACGATGGCGGCGGAAGAGTGGATCGAGGACGCGCAGCGGTACCTGATGCACACCTACGCGCGGTTCCCGCTGGTGCTCTCGAAGGGGCGGGGCACGCGCGTCTATTCGCGCGACGGGCGGGAGTACCTTGACTTCGTGGCGGGGGTCGCGGTTAACAACCTGGGGCATTGCCATCCCAAGGTGACCGTGGCCATCCAGAAGCAGGCGCAGCGCCTGGTGCACACCTCCAACCTCTATTACACCGAGCCGCAGATCCGCCTGGCCAAAGCCCTGGTGACGCATTCGTTCGCCGACAAGGTGTTTTTCTGCAACAGCGGGGCCGAGGCGAACGAGGCCGCGGTCAAACTGGCGCGAAAGGCCGCGCGGCTCGCGGGGCCGGGCGACCGGTACGAGATCATCACGACCGCCGGGTCGTTTCATGGGCGGACCCTCGCGATGATCAGCGCGTCGGGGCAGCCCAAGCTGCAGGCCGGGTACGAACCGCTGCTGCCCGGGTTCGTGTCGGTGCCGTACGACGACCTGGGGGCGGTCGAGAAGGCGATCACGCCCAAGACGATTGCGGTGCTGGTCGAACCGGTGCAAGGCGAGGGCGGCGTCCGCGTCCCGGGCCGGGAGTACCTGCCCGGTCTGCGGCGGTTGTGCGACAGCCGGGGACTCTTCTTGATCCTCGACGAGGTCCAGACCGGGATCGGCCGGACGGGCCGGCTGTTCGCCTACGAGCACGCGGGCATCGTCCCCGACATCATGACGCTGGCCAAGGGGCTGGGCAACGGCTTTCCGATCGGCGCGATGCTCGCGACCGACCAGGTGGCGAAGGCGTTCACCCCGGGGTCGCACGCCGCCACGTTCGGCGGCAACCCGCTCGCGTGCGCGGCGGCGCTCGCCACGATCGAGACCGTGTTGGACGACGGCTACGTGCTGGAGAACTGCCGCCGGATGGGGGATCGCCTGATGCAGGGGCTGCGCGCTCTCCAGCAAAAGTATCCCGTGATCAACGAGGTGCGCGGTGTCGGGCTGCTGGTCGGGCTCGCCCTGACGGTGCCGGCCCGCGAGATCGTGGCGCAGTGCATGCCGCGCGGTCTGCTCGTCAACGCGACCGCGGACACGGTCGTCCGGTTCGTCCCCCCGTTGATCGTGACCCAGGAAGAGATCGACCAGGCGGTCGCCGTGGTCGATGCGGTGCTGGCGGCTCAGGAGGGACATGGCTGAGCGCGACCTCCTGGCTCTGCGAAGCCTGTCCCCCGACGACGTCCGCCGGCTGATCGACCGCGCGAAGGCGAAGGCGCCGTCGCACGCGTTGGCGGGCAAGGCCGTCGGCATCTTCCTGGAGAAAGCGTCCACCCGCACGCGCGTGTCGTTCGAGGTCGCGATCGCGCAACTCGGCGGCCACCCGGTGTTCCTCCCCGCGCAGGAAATCCAGCTTGGCCGGGGGGAGACGGTTGCGGACACCGCACGGGTGCTGTCGCGCTACCTGGACGCGCTGGTGATCCGCACGTTCGGTCAGGACCGCCTGGAGGAGTGGGCGCGCCACGCGACGATCCCGGTCATCAATGGTCTCACCGATTCGCACCACCCCTGTCAGATCCTCGCCGACCTGATGACGATCGACGAGAAGAAGGGCCGGCTCGCGGGGCTCGTCGTCGCGTACGTCGGCGACGGCAACAACGTGGCGCACTCGCTGCTCGAAGGCTGCGCGATGATGGGGATGACGTGCCGGATCGCCACGCCGGCGGGGTATCAGCCCGACGCCGAGGTTGTCAAATGGGCCGAGGTCCAGGCCGCCAAGACCGGCGGGGGCATCCAGGTCGGAGACGACCCCCGCGCGGCCGTGCGGGGCGCGGACGTCGTTTACACCGACGTCTGGACCAGCATGGGTCAGGAGGCCGAGGCCCTCAAACGGGTCGGCGTGTTCCGGCCGTATCAGGTCAACGCCGAGCTGCTCCGGCTGGCGAAGCCCGACGCGATCGTCCTGCACTGCCTGCCGGCGCACCGCGGCGAGGAGATCACCGACGACGTGATGGAAGGTCCTCGGTCGGTGATCTTCGATCAGGCGGAAAATCGCCTCCACGTGCAGAAGGCCGTGTTGGAGATGTTGGTGGGTGACCACGCATCGTAGGGGCGGGTTTCAAACCCGCCCCTCCACACACAGGAAGACAGACACGACGACCATGACCCGCCAACCCTCGATCAAGAAACTCGTCCTCGCCTACTCCGGCGGTCTCGACACCTCGGTGGCCATCACGTGGATCAAGGAGCGCTACGGCTGTGAGGTGATCGCGTTCTGCGCCGATCTGGGGCAGGGGGAGGACTTAAAGGCCGTGAAGGCCAAGGCCCTCGCCACCGGCGCGTCAAGGGCCGTGGTCCAGGACCTGCGCGAGACATTCGTGACGGACTTCGTGTTCCCCATGCTGCGCGCGAATGCCGTGTACGAGGGGGCGTATCTGCTGGGCACGTCGATCGCCCGTCCCCTGATCGCCCAGGCGCAGATGGCGGTCGCCGCCAAAGAGAAGGCCGACGCGGTGGGCCACGGGGCGACGGGCAAGGGCAACGACCAGGTGCGCTTCGAGTTGGCGTATCAGACGATCGACCCGTCGATCAAGATTGTCGCGCCGTGGCGCGAGTGGCCGTTCCGGTCGCGGCAGGACCTGATCGACTACGCGGCCAAGCACGACATTCCGGTGACGGCGACCAAGGCCAAGCCGTACAGCGTGGACAAGAACCTCTTTCACACGAGCTACGAGGGCGGGATCCTGGAAGATCCATGGGCGGAACCGCCGACCGAGATGTTCACCATGTCGGTCGACCCCCAGCGGGCGCCCGACCGGCCGGAGTACGTGGAGATCGAATATCGGGCTGGCGACCCCGTGGCCGTCAACGGCAGGAAGCGCACGCCGGTGCAGTTATTGGCCGCGCTCAACGAGATCGGGGGGCGCCATGGGATCGGGCGCGTCGATCTGGTCGAAAATCGCTACGTGGGCATGAAGTCCCGCGGCGTGTACGAAACGCCCGGCGGCACGCTCCTGCACGCGGCGCACCGGGCGGTCGAATCGCTCACGTTGGACCGCGAGGTGCTGCACCAGCGCGACGCCATGATTCCGCGCTACGCCGAACTCGTGTATTACGGCTACTGGTTCGCGCCCGAGCGGGAGATGCTGCAAGCGGCGATCGACGCGGCGCAGCGGAACGTCACCGGTGTGGCGCGCCTCAAACTCTACAAAGGCTCGATCGCGATCGCGGGGCGGATGTCGCCCCTGTCGCTCTACCGTCGCGATCTCGCCACGTTCGAGGAAGAGGCCGTCTACGACCAGAAGGACGCGGCGGGGTTCATCCGCTTGAACGCGCTCCGCCTCAAGGTCGGGCGCGCCCGTCGGTAGCGAGCGTCCATGAGTCCATCCGAGAAACCCTGGGGCGGGCGCTTCACGGAGGCGACCAAACCCACCGTCGAGACCTTCACGGCGTCGATCCCGTTCGACTGGCGGCTGTATCGCCACGATATCGCGGGTAGCATCGCGCACTGTAAGGCGCTGGCCGAGGCGAAGCTGATCACGGCGGCGGAGCGGGACCAGATCGTCAAGGGGCTCAAGGCGATCGAGGCCGATATCGCGGCGGCCAAGTTTGCATTCTCGATCGCGCACGAGGACATCCACATGAATGTGGAGCGGGCGCTCACCGAGCGCATCGGGGCCGTGGCGGGCAAGCTGCACACAGGGCGCTCGCGCAACGACCAGGTGGCGCTCGATCTGCGGCTGTATGTGCGTGAGGAGTTGGATGCGATCCTCGATCTCGTGCGTGGTGTCCAGCAGGCGCTCGCCGAGGCGGCTTCGCGGCATATCGACGTCATCCTGCCCGGCTACACCCACTTGCAGCGCGCCCAACCGGTGCTGCTCGCGCACCACTTGCTCGCGTACTACGAGATGCTGCAGCGCGACGCGGAGCGGCTGCGCGACGCGCGCAACCGGGTCAATCGGATGCCGCTGGGCTCGGGGGCTCTGGCGGGGACGAACTACCCGATCAATCGCGAATTGATCGCCGAGTACCTGGATTTCCCGATCGTCACCAAGAACAGCCTGGACTCGGTGAGCGACCGGGACTTCGTGATCGAAGCGCTTTCCGCGTTTGCGCTGATCATGATGCACCTCTCGCGGTTCGCCGAGGAGCTGATCCTGTGGTCCACCAGCGAGTTCGGGTTCATCGAGCTGCCCGATGGTTTCTGCACCGGCAGCAGCATGATGCCGCAGAAGAAGAACCCCGACGTGCCCGAGTTGATTCGCGGCAAGACCGGGCGCGTGTACGGCTCGCTGGTGGCGCTGCTGACGACGGTGAAGGCGCTGCCGCTGGCGTACAACAAGGACCTGCAAGAGGACAAGGAGCCGCTGTTCGACGCCGTGGACACGGTGAAGGCGTGCCTGTCGATCACGGCCGAGATGATCCCCGGCATCCGCGTGAAGGCCGACGTGATGGCGGCCGCGGCGGCGGACAGCTTCCTGCTCGCCACGGAGATCGCCGACGACCTGGTGCTCAAGGGCCTGCCGTTCCGCGAGGCGCACGAGGTGGTGGGGAAGCTGGTGCGCCATTGCCTGGAATCCAAGAAGCCCCTCACGGGGTTGTCGCCCCAGGAGTACCAACGCTTCTCGCCGCTGCTGGATCCCGAGGCCATCGCCAAGCTGTCGGCCCAGAGCGCGATCGCCCGGAAATCCCAGATCGGCGGCACCGCGCGCGACGCCGTCCAGCAGCGCCTGCGAGAGATAAAAAAGGGGTCTGGATGATGATGACCAGCCGCCTGATCCGCCAAGCAGGTGGTGGATGCAAGGCGGAGCAAGGTCTGCGCCCGGAGCGTACTGTATCGTACGTGAGGACGCAGACCGCAGCGACAACGCAGCAGACGCCGCCTGATCGGCGGATCAGACAGCTTGCATTCATCGTCGGGCTTTTGCTAGCATGCTCGACAGGTTGCGGCCGCAAGGGCGATCCGATTCCCCCCGAAGACGTGCCGCGGCCCTCGGCTCAATCCTCCCCTCAATCTCCAGGGCAGGCGCCGCCGGATCACCCCGCGCCGTAAGGCGGATGTGAGTGCCGCGCGGGGCGCGGCCTGAACGGCGGGCGGGGAGCGCACATCCAGGGACGGACACGGGCGCCCTGCGCCAGGGGCGCGGATTCCGAGCACGAGGCGAACGCCTCGACAGACACGCGCAGTGAAGGAGAGAACGATGGTCTCATCGGGTTTGGTCCAGGTCGGTTACGACGCGTCATCCACCACGGTTGCGGCGGTCATGTCCCGCAAGCGGCGGTTGCTCCTCATCGAACCATACCCCGACGACAGTCCCTACCGATTCACCGCGGGCGAGCGGCGGGCGTTGTGGTTCCCGAAGCTGTCGCTGCCGGTGATCGCGGCGTACACCCCCGCGCACTGGGACATCACGTTCATCGACGAGTCGGTCGACCGCGTCGATTTCGACCTCGACGTCGATCTGGTGGGCATCTCCGCCCAGATGACGTGCTACGCGCCGCGGGCGTACCAGTTGTCCCAGAAATTCCGCGCGCGCGGCATCAAGACCGTGATCGGCGGCACCCACGTGAGCTATTGCGCCGAGGAGGCCGGCCGGTACACCGACACGGTCATGATCGGCGAATCGGAAGATCTGTGGCCGCGGGTTATCGCCGATTTCGAGGCCGGGCGGATGCAGCCGGTGTATCGGATGGAGCAGTTCCCGAATCTGGACGAATACCGGAACCCGCGGGTGGATTTGCTGCGTCAGGACGCCTACATGACGAGCTCGTGCATCCAGACGACGCGCGGGTGCCACTTTGAATGCGAGTTCTGCAGCGTGTCGCCGTTTAACGGCAAGAACTCGCGGCGTCGGCCCGTCGCCCACGTCGTGGCGGAGGTTCAGCGGATCAAGGAGCGCCGCCGCAGCCAGATCATGGACAAGATGCTGACCGGTCCCTACAGCCAGCGGTTTCTGGCGTCGTTCAAGGT
>Ga0210377_10000302_pt1 | contig 46570 bp, 49 predicted proteins | sample PLM4_65_b1redo_FD_155480 | JGI IMG/M metagenome (GOLD analysis project Ga0210377, IMG submission 155480) | Groundwater sediment microbial communities from an aquifer in East River, Colorado, USA - PLM4_65_b1 redo | ecosystem: Environmental > Terrestrial > Soil > Riparian zone | place: USA: East...
TCGTTTGTCCAGGCGTTCTCTTTGGCGATCGCCGCAACCTCCTCGAGGTCCTTGGCGTCGACGAAGGCCTTCGCCCCGTCCGGAATCGTGAGCGCATACTTCTCGGGAGGTTTCGGCGCGGCGGCCGTGCCGTCCCCGGCCGTTGTCCCTGTGGCTGCGCTGCCTTCCGCGGGTGTTCCGTCCGCTGCCTTCGTCCCAGCGGGCGGCGTCTCTGCTACCTTCTGCGCGCCAGCGGCCTCAGCCGCGGGCTTGGTGCCGGGTTCGGGTGATACCTGACCGGCTTGCTTTTCAGCCATTGACGTGCTCCTGTTCAGCGCGCGGCGTATGGGCCGCGTCCGTCTCGCGATTTCGCGCGCGGGTGCGGGCGCGCGCCTCCCGTTCCATGAGCTGATAGAGGTCCTCGTCGAGATCGACAAGCTGCGCCATTAGCTCATGACCGAAGTCCTGCCGGCCGCTGTTGTAATGGATGGCCGCCGATGGATGCCACACGCTGCGAAAGATCCCCGCGCGTTCGAGCAGGGACCACATGACGAGGCGCCCCTCCGGCGTCTTCATGACCGCCTGCAGGGCGGCCCGCTCGAGTTCGGCGGCCTCGCGCTCTTTGCGCTGGGCAAAACGGACCTGCCTCGGGTCCGCCGCGTTCCGAACCAGTGCGCGATCCTCACTCATGTCTACACGTCGCCGAGGTTGATCCAGGTGATGGTCACATACCCGTTGATGACCACTGTCGCATCGGCGTCGATGTCGTCAGCGGTCGCGATGCCGACGTTCAGGAAGGCATCGATCGCGGCCGAGGTCCCATCGAGTTGAAGGGCGGCGGCAAGCTGCGCCGGACTGACGGCGCCGCTCACGTTGACCGTCGCGCTCGACGTGATCGCTGTCGTCGGGATGATGTCCTGCTCTTGTGTGGCAAGCGTGCCGTTCGCTTGCGTGATTGAGCCCACGCCCCAATTACACGTTTTCGCTCCGTTGAGCGTGTCCGCCACGACTGAGGTCGTGATCATCGCGATCTTGCCGACCGCGCCGAGGATCGCGATGCGCCCCGCCGGGAAGTCGTAGACCTTTCCGCCCTGACCCTGCTCCGTGTTCCGCAGCGTCAACGGGAAGTTGGCGAAGATCAGTGTCGTCTTGTGGATCTTCGCGTCGCCCTCCTCGAGGGCCGCGACCCCGGCTGTCGGCAGGCCGACCCCGGCTTCGACGATGCTCCCGGCCACATCTTGAAGCGCCGCGACCGCCGTCCCGGTCATGGCTCCAGTGGATCGGAAGCGGAGGATCACGGTGCGCGGCCCGTCGTTCTGGACGATGCCCGCCGCCGCCGCGTCTGTCGCTGTGACGACGGACCCGGACGTGTTCCGAATCGACCCGAAGGTCGTGGCGCCTTTCACAGCCTGCTCGAGGACGATCGTCCCGGTGTAGGTCCCGGTGATGCTGTAGGCCGCACGCGCGCCAGGATGCAGCAAAGAATACAGGCTGTTGCCCGCCGCCGTGAACGACTTTGAAAGTGCCATCTCCCTGTCCTCCTACTGTCCGCCGAGCTGCTGAGTGATTCGGTCGAGCGCCGAGTCCTGGCCCATCTTCGCCTGGCTGGCGCGCTGCATCGCCGTCGCCATCTGTGCGGCCTGTTCCGCCTCCGCCTGGGCCTGCGCGGCTTGCGCCTGCGCGGCGATGATCTCGTCCGCCTCCTCGTCTGAGCGGATGATCCGCGGGTTGACGCCGAGGAGATCCGCGTATTCGTTGACGACTTCTTTTGTGTTGACTTTGGCCTGGACCATCGGGTCCTCGGCCATGAGCAGCATGGTCTGCACAAAGCGATCATGGGCCGTCACGCCGACGAGCTTCTGAGCCTGACTGAGGATCGAGATGTATTCCGCCTTCACTTGGACGCCCTGTAGCTCGGGCGGCGGCGGAAGCGCCCCCTCTTTGAAGAATCCGCCGATCGCCATCATGTCGAACACGCGATCGATCAGTGGGTCCAGCAGTTCATCGCCCGTGCGCTCGAGGACCGGGCCGAGCGCGATGAGCTTCTCCTCGTGGCGCTCTTGCACTTCGCGCGCCGTGATCGGCTGCGTGCCACGCACCGGATCCGACGTGCCGAGCATCAGGAAGAGGTCCTCGAAGAAGGCGCGCTTGATTCGATATTCGACGTTCTGGATGTCGATCGCGAGATGCTGCAGGTTGAGTGAAACCTCGTGAATCGCCTTCATCCCTTGCATGCCCTCGCGCACGTCCACGTAGGTGATCTCGCCCGGAAGCAGGCTCGTCTTCTGTGTCCGCAAGCTCGAAGGCCCCTGGACTGGCGGGTCCACCATCTTCGCGAGGCCCTGGCCTTTGCGCCGCTCCATGATCTGGAGCTGCTTCACGTCGCCGAGCGCGTCCATCCCGGGGCACGACGTGCCGTAGCTGTCGCCACCAGTCACGTCCCAGCGCGGCGCCAGAATTGGGAAGTTGCGGAAGCCGGACTCGCGGAGAAACTTCCCTTCACTCGCGCCCGTCTCGAAATAGCAGCTCGCCCAGGGCAGGAAGCGGGCCTCGAGTCTGTTGCGGTCCGCGTCTTCGTTCGGGAGCACAATCCAGGTGATCTCGATCGGGGCCTCATATTGCCCCTGATTCCACAGTGTGCGGACCGTTGTCGACAGATTCGTCCAGTCGATGTCACGGCCGTTCGCTGCAAGCGCGAACTCCTCGATGATCTGCCGCACCGTCAGTTGATACTCCCGGACGAACGTCGTCGCGCGGCCCCGGCGATCGAGGCCGATCGCGTAGCTCCCGATCGGATATTGCTCACATCGGAAGACGTCCTCGCTATCCTCGAGCACCGCCATCGCCCCGACCCCGAACACGCCCATGTCTCCGTAGACGATCGGCAGCACGTTGTAGAGATTCGACAGCGAGAAAAGCGTGAGCATGCGCCGCGTGACTTGATGCAGCCAGGCCTTGACCGGCGCGTGCTCTGCCAGCTCGAGATCCGGCGTCGTGAGCTTCAGCCAGGGGCGCGCCGGCGAGGTCAGCCCGGCATGAAGCCCGCTTTGCAGCGTCCGCGCCGCGAAGCGCCCTGTCGAATTGATGATGTTCTGATTTCGCTTGTCGCCGCGGTTCCGATCACCGGCCCAGAAGCGCGTCCGCCGCGGGAAGTAGAAGTCGGCGAGTTCCTTCCAGTGGGCATCGAAGTTCGCGCGTTCCGTGAAGAGCGCGGACCGGAGGCGCTCGTAGCGCGTGCGCTTCGTCACGGGATCGCGATAGATCGGCATGCGCTCAGCTTCCGATCAGCGTCTTCGGTTGTAGAGATGCCGCGGGGCCTGTCTTCGTGGTGTAGGCGCCGCTGAGGATGGAACCGCCAGCCGAGGCCCGCTTGCGTTGCTTCTCGAGGGCGGAGCGCGCGAGGCCTGCAGCCGTCGACGTCGCTTGACTCGCCGAGGGTGGAGGCGTCGGCGTGACTGGCTGGGGCGCGACCGGGGCCTGAGCCGAGCCTCGAGGCACCGCGCGATCGCCCGTCGCTGTCTTCTCTGGCGCCTGCCTCGCGTTCTTGAGCTTGCTCGAGATGATCTTACTTGTCGCCGCACCGCCGGCCGCCGCGGCGAGTCCAATCAGCAACATGGTTGTCGTGAACGCGGCCATTAGAGGATCCTCAGAAAGGACGTCTCGATCTCAACGTAGCCCCTCCGCTTGTAGAACCGGCCGACCCGTGAGCCCGCCGGCGCGACCATTCTAATGGATGGCACGCCTTTTGTCCTAGCCCATTTTTCCAATGTCTGCAAGAGCCGAGGCCCGGCGGCTCCGTGCCGATATTCCGGCTCGACCCACCAGGCGACTTCGTCGACAAACGGGATGCCGGTGAGTGGGTGCGGCGCGACCAGGGCCGCCAGAAAGCCGATCAGCGCGCCCTCACGCTCAGCCAGGAACACGATCCCGTGCTCAAGGACCAGGGCGAGCATGCACTCGAGCGCACCCGGCGCGGCGCCGAATTGGGAATATGGCGTCTCCGTGACAAAGCGCCGAGCCATGAAGAGCAGGGCCGGCGTATCCTCGGAGCACCACTCGCGGACGGTCACGCGATCGCCGGCCGGCGCGTCGCCAATTCGACGTGGCCCAGGTCCCCGCGCATCGTCAGCCAGGCCCCGCCCCACACGAGCCCGCACTTCTGCGCCATGAGCCCGTAGAGGTCCCACGGCATCGAGGGATCATACGTCTCATCTTCCTTCGTTCCCGGATCGTCGATGAAGGCCATGTCGACCGCATGGCCGAAGCCGTCCGCCTGCAGTTGATGCGCGCCCAGCGTCTTGACCCCGTCGACGCGCGTCACGACGGGCCCGGGCTTCGTGCGGCCTTGCGCGTAGAGATCCTGCTGGCGCTGCGTCGTCCGCACGCCCTCGACGACCATCATCGCCCAGCCGAGCATCTCCATCGCCTCGAGGATGCGACCGACGTAGACCTCGAGGTCGGGATGCACGCCTCGCAATCGTAAGCCGTCCCGTGTCGTCCATCTCGACATTGAATCCCCCTCACTCGTTAGGCCTGGCGCGCGTCACCGGCGACGATGCTTGAAGTATTCCACTTGGCGGAGCCGTCGCTGCGCCGCCCGCTTCGACAGGTTCGGCCGGGAGAGATTCTTCCCACGATGACTCACGACCTTATAGCCGTGCGCCGTGCGCTTGATCATCGCGTTCTCCTGCTCTCCCGGCGAACGTGATCCTGCAGCTCACCAATCAACGCCTCCCGCGTGGCCGGACTCCGGCCCTCGAGGTCCGGGCGCCGAATGAGCTGACCGCCGACCCGGCGCTCATAGACACGGCCTCGAAAGGGGCCACTCGCGATCCGAACGATGACGTTCTCGCGGATGCTCCCGACGTGCTCGATCTGATCGTCTGGCACGCCGGCGTCGAGCGCAGCCTCGCGGGTCGGATAGAGATCGCCCGTGCGCGTGTCCATCAGCTCCTCCGTCAGAGCGCCGCGCGAACCGCGGCGTCCTTCCCCTCGAGGAGCTTCCGCAGCGCGACCGTGCGCTCAGGCCCCGCCGGCACCCGGGCGACCACGTCGAGCGCCGCGCGCGCGAAGATCATCGACACGTCTTGCACGGTGTCCTTGAGATGTGAGAAGCCGAACCAGGGGAGCATCCGCTCCCCGCTCTCCGCGATCGCCTTCATGAGGCGCTGCGCCAGCTCCGTTTCGCGCGTGGCCTTCACGGCAGCGAGGGCGCGCGCGTTGTCTCGGGTGATGTTCTCGATCGAGTCCATCTTCTCCTCCTTCTTAGTTCCACGGATCGAAGTCGTGCTCCCTCTCCTCCCGGTCCGGAAACGGCATGACGTAGGGATCGAAGTCGTGATCGACTTTCTGGATACGCTTCAGCCGGTCGATCACCTCGCCTGGCATGTCCTCGAGCGCGTAGGTGGTCATGTAGGCGTCGGCCAGGTCGGGGCTGCGCCCCAGGCGCTCCTTGATCTGGTCCTTCTCCTCGAGGAGGAAGACGCCGTTGGCGAAGGTGTAGGTCGGCTCGGTCAGCTCTGCGACCATGTCAGGAATCGGCGGGAGCGCCCCGCCGCCGCGAATCGCCTCGCAGCCCTTGATCCACATCTCCGCGCGGCGGTTCTTGTAACGCGGGTTGAGCGCCTTGCCGGCGTAGTTCACCCCGATTGCCCCGATGCCGGCCGCGACCAGGTTGTCGATCACCCCATGGCCCCAATGCCCCGTGTCGTCGATGAGTTCCAGCTCGGAGCCCCATCGCTTTTTGCAGATCATGATGCGCGCGGCGATATCCGTCGTCCGCGCATTCCGCATGATGACGGGTCGGAAGGCGGCCGGCCCCTGCCGTGGGAAGATGACCGTTCGATCGTCGCCGAAACGCGCGACGTCGACGCCGAGCCGCTTCTGTGCCCAATCATACTCATCTTTCCGCAGATGCCGCCGCATCGCGCTCTCGACTTCCTCGAGGCCGAGCAGGGCATTGATGCTCTGTGGCGGAAACTGCCCGAGGACGTTCACCATGACCCACGGGTTGTCTCGTCCATACCGCGCGATCTCTTCGCGCGCCCACTCGAGGCTGATGCGCTTCGACCGCTTCGGATTGTCCGGGTCTCCCGTGATCTCGATTCGCACCCACAGCGCGCGATCGGTTGTATAGGCCCGATAGAGCGGGCCGGTCGTGTGCGTCGGATTGCCTGCCTGGATGACCTTCGCCTCCGAGCCCTCCGTCGAGAGCACCGCTTCGGCCGTCACCATGACGCCGTCCGGGATGCCGCCGCTCTCGTCGAGCACAAACATCACATGATCCGCGTGGATGCCGGCGAGTGCGTTCGCTTGCGCCTCCGGATCGCCGCTCTTCGGCCAGGTCCGCTTGACTGCGAACCAGTTCGCCGGCGAGGCGCGACGCGCGATCGTCGTCGTCGTCCACACGAAGGCCCCGGACAGGAAGCTCGAGCGCGTGAGCCACTTGTTGCACTCAGGCCAGAGTGTCGTATCGATGTTCGCTTCGGTAATCGAGGTCGCGCCAATCTTGGCTTGCCAGCGAGTCGCCAAGAACCACAGGATGATCCAGGCGAGGAGCGTTGTCTTCCCTGGCCCCTTGCAAGCCTTCAACGCCATCCGGCGGGTTTCGGGTTTCGCGATCGCGTGAAGCGCCTCGTCCTGCCAGTCGTCGGGTTCGGCGCCGAACAGGTCACGAACCATCCGCCAGGGCTCACGCGCCCAGCGGGCAACCCGGCCCGTGACATACTCCCGCTCGCTCATGGCTCGCCTGTTCGCCCGTGCTTTGCGAGGTCCCCGCGAATCGCCTCCGCCAGAGCGTCGATTGAATCGCCCGGCGTGCGGAGCTTACCCGTCTGCTCGAGGATGGTCCGCAAGGCAGCATGCGGACTCTCGAGCTGCACGCGGACGCCATCATCCGTGTGCTGAATCCCCCGCACGACTCCGACCACGGCATCGGGCCACAGATCGACCGGCAGGAGTTCACCGTTCTTGTCGTGCAGATCCCGAATGTCAAAGGCCGCAATTCGAGCGATGCGTGCGAGAGCCTGCTCGCCGCCCATCTGGAGCGGTTTCCAGGCGCCCTCGAGCTGGGCGTTGAGAAAGCTGCGGACTTTAGGAAGGTTGAGGGTGCGGTAGCCCTCCACGCCAGCGGTCCCGAGACCGGCCCGGCGATGGATCTCGCGGTAGGCCTGGCGCGCGTTGAACCCGTTTTGCAGATACTCAAGCGCGAAGCCGTATTGTGTCGGCGTCAGTCCGGCCGCGGCCCAGGGCTCGACGTTCCGACGAGGCCGCCGATCCGCTCGACGCGGGGCCTTCTTTCGTCTAGGCATGAATGCCTTACTCTCCGCCGACCCGACCCGGCCGCGTGACCGGAGCCCCGATCAGCTTGCCAAACGATACGCGCCAGATTCCCCCGGGCTCCGGAACGAGCCCAAAGACTCGGGTAAAGGCATGCGCCGTTGTGGTGAATAGATATTTCCGATTCTCGCGGTCCCAATAGATGCCCTTTGCGAAGACCGGCCGACGCGCCCACACATCGACATGGTCGCGATCGGCGGCATCCCGCGTAACCCAATACAGTCGAGGCTTCGGCATGGCGCCCTCTCTACCAGGTGAACGTCGTCACGACGCCAAGTGTGGGCCTGCCGGCAGAGTAACCGACCGAGCCCGCGAGATACCACCGATCGGCGATCTTGTGGACGAGCAACAGATCCGCCTTCGGCTTCAGGTTCTCGTCGAGAGTCGCCGCGGCGATGATCGCGCCGCTCCGTCCCGCTGGGATTGCGTAAGCCGCCTGGCGTAGGCGCTCCCAGGTCTCGCCCGTAAGGCTGACGGGCTTCAGCGCGACCGGCAAGGTGATGTCTGTCATGTCACACCTTGAGCCGCTCGAACACGGGAGGCTGAATCATCGTCGCCGCCGGCAGGGCCGAGACCTTCGGCTTGACGAGTTTGTAGATGAACTTCTGCGTCACGTATTGCTTGATGACCTCGAAGAGCGCCACGACGATCGTCGTGAGTGACAGGCCGGTGATCGTGAGCGTGTGGGCGTCCGGAGTCCAGACGTAGCCCACACCGGCCACAGCGAGCACGCCGAAGACCAGCGAGAAGACCGCCTTCACGCGCTTCGTGCTCTCGTCCGTGAGCCAGGTAAACCACGACTGTTTCTTCAGCCACTCGAGGATGAAGACCACGATCGCCGCGCTACTGATCTGGTCGAGGATGAGATTCTCCATGTTGTCCCTCTCTTCTCATACCGGGTTGCCGATTGTCGAGGTCATGATACTGCGCTTATGGTGCGCTCGGTCACTTTCACGCCGGGTGCCAGGAGATAGCCGTCGCCCTCCCGCACAAGGAAGCCATCCCGGACGTAGCCGCCCAGGACGTCGGAAAGACTGCCGCCGCCGCCCGGATCCGCGCCGGTCCGCGCGAGTTCCCTCCGAACCGCGGATGTCGCACGGCTCGAGCTGAAGAAGCCGCCGGCGAGGAGACGCGCGACGCGGCCCTTGAGATTGCCAGTGTCCAGCGTAACGACACGGGGCTCGACCTCGACGACCAGCTCGGGGCGCGTCGTGAGGAGCTGTAGGAGAATCGGGTCGATCCGCGCGTCGTCGATAAAGCGGTTCTTGATCCGCAGGTAGAGCCGCTCGAACTCGTCCGCGTTGAGCGAGAACCGGCCCGGCCCGTTGCCGGAGGCGATCGGGATGACGGCCTCCGTCGTCGCCTTCCCTCCGGCCGTTGCGATGACGTCGAGCGAGCGCCGGCCCTCAGCCTTCGCCGCCTCGGGCTCGAGCATGCCCTTGATCGCGTCGATGAGAACCTCGGCTTCGTGTTTCCTCATGAGGTCAGACCGTCCCATCGCCGGCCACGGTGCGCCGGCCTCGAGGCGTGCGCGTCCTCACCTTTGGGTTCATCCCAGCCAGCCGCTCGCGCGTCGCGGATGATGCCCCGGAAGGCGCGCTCATACGTGCCGCCGCCATACTTCCAGGCGTAGCATTTGATCTTCAGCAGCTCCGCCTCCTCGAGCGTGATCGCGCCGGCTGGCGTGAGCCGCCCAACAATGAGCTTGAGAAGGTCTTGCGGGCCGCCGCGCTTGCCCTCGGGTTGCTCTGCCTTCTCGAGCATCAGGAGCGTATCGATCGCCAGCACGAAGGTCAGTGTCGGATGAAACAAGCTCACGATGCGACCTCCTGATGCCAGAGCGCCGCGTCGTTCCCGAAGACAGTCCAGCCCTCGACGCGCTCGCGCCCGAATAGCTCGAGGTAGGGGCCGTCATACATGCGTTCGATGTCTTTCCGGAAGCTCTCGGGTTTGTCGCTGTGCTCGCCCTCCTGGCGCTCGACGACGACGGAGTCCAGCATCGGCGTCGGCCGATCGGGTAAGCAGGAGCCCCGCGTCGCGATGATGAGATGCTCATGCCGGACCGAGACGTAGTTCCCAAACTTGTGATCGACCTTATCCCACACGCGGCCCGTCTTCGGCGTGAAGCCCCAGGCTTCGATGACCTCCCGCGGGCCTGGGTGTTCGTAGAGCATCGGGGCCGTGACCCAACAAAAGAGCACGGCGTCCGTGTAGGCATGCGCCGCAACCGGCAACTTACAGAGCGCCTCGATCGTCATGCCGTCATAGTGATCCTGAGCGCCAGAGCCCGAGGGCGGCTTGTTGCCGTAGAGCCAGGGCGGATCCGAGTAAATCACGCGGAAGAGGCCCTCGAGGACGGCCTGCCCTTCGATGATGCGCCGGCGACGCGAGGCGCGGATCTCGAGCCGCAGCTCCCGCCGGTTCCACCCGTTGACGGCGGCCCGCTCGAGCCAGACGGTCTGTTGTTCTGGTGAGAGCGCCGCGACAACCTCATGGATCCCGAACTCGAGATCAGCACGGCGAACCTCTGGAGTGATCGCGCCGACCGAGCGCACATTCTTCAGTGTCTTCTCTGCAAGCCCGGTGTCGTTGATCGCCTGGTCGATCCGGTCCTGCCAATCCGCCCGGCTGTCTCCGTAGCGTAACCAATCGGCGAGCCAGAATCCGGAGGCATGGTGTGCCCGTTGAATGAAATCTCCGACGCCGACGTGCTGCTCATAGGACGGCCGGCCTCGAATGACGAGGCCGGTCTCCATCAGCGTATACGCACCGATGACAATCGGTTGAATCGCCGGCATGTGAACGGCTCGGCGGACCTTTCCCGCCGGGCGGGATAACGTCAACGGCATCAGTCCTCCGTCTCGGTCCCCTCGACCGCCGCCGCACGATCCACCACGAACTCCGTCCCGTCTCCGCCCTCGTCGACTTCAGCCGTGGCCTTCTCTTTCGACGTGCGGACCCGGAGCTTCTCTTCGCCTGGAACCCGGGCCATCTCGACGCCGGCATGGCGATAGGACGTGAGGCTTCGGGCGCGCATGCGCGTCAATGCCGCCTGGCTGTCGCCGGCTTCATCCGCGCGAAGCTCGGCCATCTTGTCGCGCGTCTCGCCGAGCGACTCACAGAGCCGATCGAGGACGCCGTCGCGGACGTGCTCCATTCCTGGGAGCGTTTGCGAGCGAGGGCCTCGAGACTTCCTGCCGGCGTCTTCCTCGAGGATTCGCGTTCGTGTTGAGCGGCGCGGGCGCGTCGGCGCCTTGGCTGCTCGCTTGGCCTTGGCCTGTTTCGGTGCGGCCTTGCGTCGTGCCATGCTGACCTCCTGGTGCGGCAAGGATGCCGCGGTGAAGCCGGCGCCCATACTCCGCGAGGAGCAGGGCGTCGGCGGTTGCGTGCGTGACGCGCATGGTCGGAAACAACGCTTGCGCGCGTCGCTTCGTGACGTTCTTGTCCCCTCCGGACAGGCACGAGAGCGCCGCCTGCCACTTGCGTGGCACGACGACGTCGAAGGGGAAGCCCGCCGACGTGAGAGCCATCAGGAGGGCGCCGTAGCCACGCCCAAACGTGAACGCCGAACAAACGCCCATCTTCGGGAAGGCCTGAACGTGCTCGATGACGGCGTGAACCCGGTCAACGCCCCGACCAGCCACGAGCCCGACCAGCTCGAGCAACACGTCCGCCTCGGTCGCCGGCATCGGCACGGCGCGAATCGGGCGGCCGTCCTCGTCAACGCCGGCGATCCCACCACTCGCGCCCGGGTCGATCCCGATATACAGATCCATGTGGTCCCTCATTGTTGCGAACAATACGCGAAATGTCAACGGCCTGCCGAGCGCCTCCGGATGATTGCCTTGACTTTGGCGTCTTTTTCTTCGGCCTGGCGCTCCTCTGCGCTCGGAATCTCGTCGAGGCCGCCATCCGTGAAGCTCGTTGTCTCCCGCGTGATGGTCAGATTGAGGGTGCCGGTCGGACCGTTCCGTTGCTTTTCAACAATGAAGTTTGTCGTCCCGCTCTCCCGATGGTGGCGCCGGTGGAGGAAGCAGACAAGGTCCGCATCCTGCTCGAGGGCCCCACTCTCCCGCAGATCCGAGAGCTTCGGCCGCGGGTCCGAGCGCGCCTCACCGGCCCGATTGAGCTGCGACAGGACAATGACGGGCGTCGTGAGTTCGTCCGCGAGGATCTTCAGCTTCCTCGAGATGTCCGTGATCTCTTCGTTCCGCGTGGCCCCGCGGCGGTCGATCGTCCCGTGCATGAGCTGAATGTAGTCAACGATGACAAGGTCGAGGCCGCCGTCCGCCCGCAGCCGCCGGCTCTCCGCGCGGATATCCTGCACCGTGCGGCTCGCTGCATCGTCGATGAAGATCGGGAGCTGATGGAGATCCATAATCGCCTGGCTGAGCGCCGCCCATTGATCCTCGCGCTCGACCCAGCCGCCGAGGAGCACAGACAACGGCACGCCCGACATGCTCGACAGCAGCCGAAACTCGAGTTGTTGCCGGCGCATCTCGAGCGAGAAGACGGCGACGCGCTTCCCGCTTCGCGCCGCAGCGACGGCGGAATTCATAACAAAGGTCGTCTTCCCGATCGAGGGCCGGCTGGCGATGACGATCATGTCCCCGGCCTGCCAGCCCGACGTGAGTTCGTTGATGCTCGCGAAGCCCGTCTCGACGCCGGTCAGCTCCCCCTTGTGCGCGTGGCGATACTCGAGGGCCTCCCGCAGCTCCGCGTTACTCGACGCCGTCGAGCGCATGCGGCCGTTTGCGGCGCCGTGCTGCAGGTCCACGATCGCGCGATCCGCCTGGTGGAGCAGGTCGACGCCGGCTTCTTCGCCGACATACGCGCACGTCACGAGATGATTCCCCGTCGCGATGAGCGCCCGGAGAAGGCTTCGGTCCCTCACGATCGCCGCGTAGTGGGCGATGTTCGTCGAGCGTGGCATGCCGTCGACGAGCGCCGCGATGTAGGCCGGGCCGCCGACCGTGTCGAGATCCCCGCGTTTGCCGAGATCGTCTTTGATGGTGATGAGGTCCGCGGCGCCGTTCGGTTGCTCGAGGAGCCGACCCATGCTCGCAAAAATCCGCCGGTGCGCGTCGCGAAAAAAATCGTCAGGGCGGAGATGCTTCGCGGCTTCGAGATACGCTTCGTTGTGGAGGAGCACGGCGCCGAGCACCGACCGCTCCGCCTCGAGGTTGTGCGGCATGGTCTGCTCGTCGATCTCCGCCGGCTTCGGCGTTTTCCGCTTCGTCATGATCGGACCTCGGCCATCCGCCGCTTCGTGTGTTCCTGGTCGCTGACACAACGCGGAACGTGCAGACAATCCGCAACCGGCGGTGCCTCGAGGGTGAGATCGTCGACGGCCATCGGCACGGTCAGGCGGTTCACGCTCGCAACGAAGAGGTTGAAGGCGTGCCGGGCCTTCCCGTAGAAGGGATCGCTCTCGCGCAGATAGGCGCCGGCCCGTCCCTTGAGTTCCTCGAGCCCGAGCAGTTTGATGAGGCGCTTGATCTGCGGCCGGTCCTTCGTGTATTGCCAGGCATAGGCCCCGCCGTAGCGGCCGGACCAGAGGGCGGCGAAGGTGGCCTCGAAGTCCTGAACCTGGTCCGCCATCATGATCCCGCCGTGAATGGCGCGCGTCAGTTCCTCGATCTCCTCGTTCATCTTGGCCTGGAGATCCCGCACGGCCTCGAGGAGCGTCGCCGCGCGCGCCAGCCGTGTCTTTGTATCATCCCTTGCCATCTCTTTCCTCCCTTTCTTCTCTCTGTTCTCTCTCTTGGGTCCGGGTGTTTGGGAGCCCCGAGCAGGCAGAGGCTCCCCCAGGGAGAGCCGCGCCTGCTCGAGGGTTGCGTCCGGTCTGTCCGGTCGCCCGTCGATTGGCGCTCGAGTGTCGCGACAACGGCCTCGAGCATGGACCAGACTGTCGTCCGCGTTGCGCGCGGTCCCCAGCGGGCTCTAGTCCTGCGGCCCCACCCTGCGCGCTGTGCTGCACCCGGTAGCGCGCTTGCGACTCCACGGCCGCCCCGGTGGCGAGCGGGCTCCCGACGACCCTGGACCACAATGGATGTTGGCGGAAAGTGGGAAGCTGGCCGTATAATAGGCCCAGCCGGCTTTGAGGGCCTTCTCCCTTCCGCTCTCATCCCGGCGAGTGACTGGCCCGGTGTGGTCCCGGGCCAGTCGCGAACTTTACACCCGCCCGCTCGAGAAACACAATGCCCCAACATGTAGCGGTTCCCGCCCCATCATCAACTTCGTCGTGCCTGCGCCAGATCGATCAGGTCGGACGCCTGGCCCATCGTGCAGGCTTTCGGGATCGCCGGCACGCGAAGCCGCTTGAGTAGCCCAAGTTGTTTCGTGCTGGCCGGTCGAGCCCGCCAGGGCGCCTCTCGATCCTTGAGCTTCATCACGCTCCGCCGATCCTGCAGGACAAACCGCTCAGCGGTCTCACCGGCGACGCTCTCGAAAATGAACCCCGTCGCAAGTGTGCGCTGGCGCTTCGGCCCGTGATTCGACGGAGCTAACGTCAAGACAATCTCCCACTTCCCAAGCAAGTCACGCGACACCTGGAGGGTTTCGATGCCGTCCGCCCACGGATACCGGAGCCGGTAGATGTCCGGGCCCAATTTGATCCAGTTCATCGCCCGGCCGACGCCGAAGGTTCCCAGCTCCGGGATCGACCAGATATCAAACGTCGACGCTGCCGCCTCGAGCTGGGCTAGGGTGAGATGTTGGCCTTCGAGTGCGTGGCTGACATCGAAGCCCGGATGCTTGTTGATTAGCTCGTCCAGATCCTCAGCCAGGGCCTCGAGGCGTTGCCCTTTGGCGAGGAGACTCGGCGGAAGACCGAAAAGCACGGGCGCCGCCTGCAGTGAGTGGCGCCGCGCGACGTCGACCAGATCAATCACCACACAGTGATCTTTCCCAGGGAAGAGCCGAAGGCCGCGGCCTGTCATTTGTTCGTAGAGCGTGGCGCTCTTCGTCGGCTTGGCATGCAGAATACAGGCCGCCCGCGGGAGATCGGTCCCCTCGGTCAACACCATGCAATTTGTAATGACCTCGATCTTGCCATGCTGAAAATCCTTGAGCAGACGCCGCCGGACGTCTGTCGGTGTCTCGCCGCTCACAGCGACGGCCAGATACCCGGCGTCGGCGAAGGCGAGCGCGAGGGCATGCGCGTGAGCGACATCGACGGTGAAGGCGAGGGTCGGCATGTGCTCGGCGTGCTCCCGCCACGCCGCCACGGCCAGGTCATTCCGCCGGTCGGTGTTGACCGCGTCCGCCAGTTCTCGTTGATTGAAGTCGCCTCGGGCGAGATGGACCTCCTCAAGCGACGTCGTCGTCTCAATCGACCACGGCATGATTGGGACCAGCCAGCCGTCCGCGATGGCATCCTTGAGCGCGTAGCTGTAGGCGATTGACTGGAACACACAGCCGAGGCCGATCGCGTCGCTCCGGTTCGGCGTGGCGGTCATGCCGACCAGAAGGCGATCCTTCGGCGCCCGTGCATCCCAATCCTTGAGAGCCGCCTCCATGTCGACCACATCCTCATAGCTGGCCGCTTCGATGTTCTGGCGTCCGTCCATCTCCTCCGCGGTTGGCAAGAATCCGAGACATCCTAACGCCGCGCGATAGGTCGAGGCCGCCGCATGGTGCGCCTCGTCGACGATGACGATCCGGAACTGCGTCCGTGCGAGCAGTCGCTCGAGTCGGCGAAAGTGTTGCGCGCTCAACGTCTGGATGCTGGCGATGATGACGTCGGCGTGCGGGCTCGCGTGTCGCTCACCCTGCTCGATCGTCACCATCAGATGCGGGTTCGCCGCGTGAATCTTCTCCGCAGCCTGGTCCAGCAATATGTCCCGGTGAGCGACGATCAACATCTTCCGATCGGCCGGCCGGAATTGCTCGAGCCAGCGGACGATCGGCGGATGCTTCAGCATCGCGGCGAACGTGACCGTTTTCCCCGTGCCGGTCGGGCTCTTGACGAGGAGGCGATTAGTCCCCGCCGCAAGCCCGGCCGCGATCGCGTCGAGCTGCGCGACCTGATACGGCCGGAGCGTCGGCGCCGTCATAGATCCTCTCGGATGCAGGAGATGTAATCCAGTCTTTCGATGCGACCGACCTCGCCGCGCAACCGCCGGCTCCTGGCAGCCGCGATCTCCGTGTCGCGACTCGCGGTTGTGCGATGGCACGTTTCGATAAGTAAGTGACCGCCCTGGTTGATCGGCGCGAAGATTCGCACACGATAGGGCCAGTTGCTTGAGTCGTATGTTGGCTCTGTCATGGGCTCGGCCCCTAGTCCTTCCACCCGATGCGCTTCGACGCGCCAACGTGATCGGCCCCAGCTTCTCTCAGGTCCGCCATGCGCTTGGCCCAGTAGCGACCCGTCTCGCCCTCGAACCACGGATCGCCAGCCGGCGCGAATCGATTGTGGTTCAGGAGCGCGTCGTAGGTCAGGCCGTCGATGTGAGTTTTGTTCTCTGGTGTTAGGGTCATAGTGCTTCATCCCTCCTAGCCGATCCGTTCCACGGTGCCGCCGCGATCGGCTGCCTTTCGCAGTTCTGCGCTCCCCTTGCTCAGCCAGCCACACGCTCTCTGTCGGAGACAGTCGAAAAAGAACACGGCCTCGAGCGTGTCCCGTGGGTCCGTCAGAAAACTGATCGCCAGCTCCTCGGCCTCCCATTTGTCATCAGCTAAACCGAGGTCGCGCGTCACGAGCTGGCCCTTCCCGTTGCGCCCGTGGCCGGTCAGATGAATGGCGCTCGGCATGCTCTCCTCTCCTCTCAGTCGCGCGGATCCGCGTAAGGGAACCGCTCGAGATATCGACTGTAAGCAACCGTGACTTCGACGGGCAGGACCTCGTAATCGGTGACGGCCTGGCCGAGGCCGATCTCCGCCATGTTCTCGGCCTCCCCCGTGCTCCCGAAGGTCTCCGCCTCGTCGATAGCCGTCGTCCACACCGTGCCGTGGCTCTTGAAATACACCGGCACCTTTTGTAGCCGGATGACGTAGCGCGTCATGAGCGGACCTCCTACCGGATCGTCGTCTTCTTGTGCGCCCGCACGCCCGGCCAGCGATCGAGCTGCTCGTGCATGCCGCGGGCATATTCGTTGAGTTTGACCTGGCTCACCATCAGCACGTCCCACGGGATCCCGTGCTTGCCGCCGATCACCGCAGCGATGAGCACGGTCTCGTCGAGAATCTCACAGCACCAGCGACTCGCGTCACCGCTCGCGACTTCCGCCTCCACCTTGGCGCTCTTGACCTCGAGCGGCGCCGCCTTCTTCGCCTCGAGTTGGGCGGCCAGAATGTCCGCGCTCCGTTGTGCCTCGATGGCTGCGCGGATCTTCGGGCTCGTGGTCAAGCGCGCGGCTGTCGCGATCGGATCCTGGAAGCCGGCGAACCGGGCCGCGGCTGTCGCGTTGCCGCCGTTGCGGAACCACTCGGCGACCCAGCGGCGCTCGCGCTCGCTGAGGTCCTGGCTGGCCTCCTCCGCAGCGACCGCCTGCTTCTCGAGGTCGGCGAGTTCCTTATCTCGCGCTTTCCGCGCCCGCTCCTCCGCTTCGCGCCTGAGCCGGTCTTCCTCCTCGCGTGCGCGCCGCCGCTCGACTTCGGCATAACCGTTGTGGAGCGCGTTCCCAATCCCGACAGCTTCCTCGAGCGGGCCGACGCCGCGGTCGCGTGCCGCGGTCAGGCGCCGGTGAAAGCGATGCACAACCTGAGTGATCTGCCAATGCTTCTCAATCACCGCCTTGTCCGCGTTGGCCTGCCGCACGCGATCGACGAGGACCTGGTCCTCCTCTTTCGAGGTCGGGGCCTTCCATTGTTTCGCGCGTCCGAGCGTTTGCCTCGCCGCCGACTCGAACTGTAGGGCCTCGCTGAAGAATTGCCGCAAGCCTACGACAAACCGCTCGAGGGCTGAGCCCTCCGCCGCGACGAGTGCCAGCTCGCCGCTTTCAACAACCTCCGGAACTTTGACATCCGTCTTTTTCGCCATGTGTCTGCTCCTCCTCCTCTTGCGCCGAGAGGTCCCGCTCCCGTGCGTCACGCAGATCATACACAACGCTCGACTTGTTGGCAACAATTATTATTGCCAATGAAATCGGGCCTCGACGACGCCTTCAGAGATCCATGCGCGCGAGCTGCTCGAGCACGCGCCGCTGTTGCGCGGTGAGCAGTCCTTCCTCGAGCACGCCCGGCGCCGACTCCCGACCGACTTCTGCCCAGCGTGAACTCTTATGCACGTAGTGATACATGCCAGGGAAGAGCACGTCGGCATCGACAAGCCAGGCGATAGGCCCATCGAATCCGGCCGGCGTGAGCGGCTTCGCTTGCAGCGTGCCCTTGTGAAAGCTCACGCGGCCGTCCTGATGCCGATGGACACAGAGATAGACCATGCGGCTTGCTGTCGAGCGATCGCCGGCAGGATTGCCGCCCATACCCTTGTGATCGATATGCGCGACCTCGCGACGAAGCCGGAGCGTGCGACAGCCACACAGCGGGAACCGACAGGTCCGGTCGCGCCGGCGGACCTTCCGCTTCTCGTCGTCTTCCGCGTGGCGCCTAGCGAGCTTCTCGGTCCGCGTTAGCTTCGCGCGCGCCGTCCTCGAGGGTTTCGGGAGTGACCCATTCCAGCTCATCGCATCCTCCTCCGGCCGAGACTGAAGCCGAGCACGATCGCGACAACCGCCAAGGTAAAACCCAAGACGACGCCGGTCAGCTCAGGGCTCATGATGCCGCTCCACAGCAACGCCGGATGATCCGGCGCGCTTCGTCGAGATCACGCCGATCGACAAACTGCTCGAGCTTGAAGTGCCCGGTTGCCGACAGATACAACCCATAGCGCACGATATAATCTGCCGGCACACCGACGTCCTCTTCGACGAGAATCGCCTGCAGGGCCGTCTGCACACCATGCGCTTTCTCGAAGGCACCGCTTTTGATCTCGGCGACGGCCTGCGCCGCATAGGTGAGGCCGACGCGATCCGGGCGTCCGCCGTAGTGATGTCGCCGCGAGATGAGGGGCTCCTCGACATGGGTCCATGTCGGCCGAAGAATCGCCATCGCCTTGACGTGCGCGAGGAGCCACCCTTTATATTTCGACGTGACAAGCTTCGGGTCCGCGATCGCCCCGAGATCGTAGTCGGCGCTGAGTCGATGCACGATCCGTCCGCGTTCCGAGCTTTCTTCGGTATACCAGCGAGCGTCTATCCAGCCAGTCTCCTCGAGCATGCCCGTAATGTGCGGGATGCGTTCTCGCAACTCGAGGTCGAAATAGTCGTGCGTGTTCGCGTTGAAGGCGAACGGCATCTCAGTTCCCGCGCGGCCCCGGCGTCCAGAGTTTGCCGGCTTCGTTGAGGTCCCCCGGGATCTGCGTCCGGCCCTCGAGATACGCGAACAAGACCGGCAAGAGCCCCCGCTGCGCGTCCTTCGTGCCATTCCGGAGGAAGACGCGCGTCACACGAACGAGCGCCAGCACGGCGAGGAGCGGGTCGGTCGAGTCCTTGAAGGGCAGAATCGCCTTGATGATCGCGTCCTCAACGCGCTTCATCTGCTCGAAGTCGATGTCTTTGTAGTGTGCGAATGGATCAGCCATGCTCACCTCTCCGCGCAGCTTCGCGCAGACTATCCACAGAGAGTGATCCGGGATGTTCGATTGCTGCGACAATCGTCTCGTATTTGTCGCGGGTGATCTCTCTGGAGCTGGCGAAGCCCAGCAGAGCCAGGAAGGCCTTGACCTCTTCATCCGTCCGCTGGCGGCGCCGGCTGATGGTCCAGAGCCGCCGGAGCTGCTCGGGCGTGATGGGATCGTCGCCGTGACCGTAGTGAGCTGCCGGCGTGACGGTTCGCGCCTGGTCCTGGAAGTCAGCCTCCTCGACGTCACGCCGGCCCGTCCGGACCTCGTTGTAGAAGGGCGCGTCGACCTTGCGACGCCAATGGTAACGGTGCGTCTTCTTCCCGTCCCGGTCGACCTCGACCTTCACGCGGACGCAATACTCCTCGAGGAATTGATCGCCGAAGCTCCGATCCCACAGCTCGAGCGCGAGACCGAGATGCTTACAGCAACGCCGAAGACCACTCGCGACTGTGCTCTCGAGCGCGTCGCCGTAGCTTTGATCGCGATTGTTCCCAAAGTATTCCTGCTCGCCGAGCGCGAATGCGACCGGCTTCCCATGCACGAGCAAGATGTAAGGCACGACGACCGTGTTGTTGTTGAGGAGCGGCTTACTCGCCGGCCGCAATGCCCAACCCGTCCGGCCGAACGCGCGATTCAACCAGCGGGTATAGACAATATGCGGAAGGTAGACCTGGCCGGTCGGCTTGACCCGAATCTCCTGCATGAGGATCGGGGCTGCGAGGACCTGCTCTTCCTCGGCTGTGAGCTTGATCTCGGTGAGCCCATAGTCGCCGAGCTGGATGCTGTCGTCGAGCGCCGTGGTGCTCGAGAGCGACTCGAGGCGCCGAACGTGCTGTTCGAGCGTCAACTCCGTTTTGGACGGTCGACGCGCCGGAAGCATCGGGCGCGTGACCGGAGCCGGGCGCCGGCGGACGAGGGCCGTCGACGGCCGCTTCGCGGTCCGCTTACGTTTGGTTGTCATGGGATCCTTTCCGGAGTAAGCTAGAGGCTGCTCAGGGCCTTCTCGCCCACTCCTTGACACAGCCACGCGACGATTTCCGGAAGCCAGCGGAAGAAGGCGTGCATCAGTCCCTCATTGCCCCTTGTGCGTTCTGACAGTCAACGAGGGTCATCCGACAGTCGTATCCGGTCGGGCTGATCGAGTTCGTCCGCTGCCAGAGCGTGATGTTGTCCATACCTCCCTCCAGGACCATCTCTGCCAATTGTCCGAACAGTGCTCGACTGATTGTCTTTGTCATGTCCATCTCCTGCCTTACGTGGTCACCCTGGTCACCCAGTCAACCTCGCTCTTTGGAATAACCTTCAGTTTGCCCGCTGCGTAGCGTAGCGGTTTTCCCACTGCCCTGAAGTTGCTAACCAGTGATTTCGCGTGACTCTTGCGCAGAGTGCACTTGACCTCGACTCGGTAGATGACGTGAGGGTAGAACGGTTGCCACGTCTCCTTGAGGTCTTCCAACGTGGTGACGCCCGGCAGGCTTTCGCCAGTCTGCCGGGCTGTTTTCTGCTTACGCTTTCTCGGCGAGATACGCGCGGGTCTCCTTCTCCCCGCGAACCATGTATTCAATGACGTCGGCGTCGGAGACCTGCTCGGGATCCAGGGCCACGAGGCGCGCAAGCTGTCGCCGATGCAGCTCGAAGCGCACGGAGCCCCGGGCGGTCAGCACGCCATTGACGCGATCGCCGCCCTTCTTGTTGCGGAAGATCGACGCGCGCCCCATCAGCGGTTTACCGGAAGTCTTGAGTGCCATCTTGCCAACAAGTCTACCGCAGATCGGTATAGTTCGCACAGCCGCAATCTTCACACGGCTTGCCGAACGGACCGAGGCCGCCACACTTGGGACACATGCCCTCGTCGGCCGCTTCGACCTCGAGCTTCTTCCCGTTGAACCTGCCGCGGATATGCTGATGGAAATAGCGGCCCTTCGACGTCGACGCCTCGAAGCCCTGGACGAGGTCCGCCGGCACGTCGCCATACTCGAAGGGCTGGCCGTCGACGAAGACGACCACCAGCCGGCGGTCGGCCTGGCTGTAGCCGTAGCTTTTGACGAGACTCGACTCGACAGGGGTTTGCGGGATGTTGCCGGGCGGTGTGGTCATGGCTCTTCTCCTGGGAAGGAGTCTACTCCACCCGCTTACTTGTTGGCAACAACTATCTACAGGAAGACGGATCCGACCAGCTTCCAGGTTCGCCAATCCGATCGCTGCCACCCGAAGCGCCCGCCCGGTGTGTCATCCTCGCCATCATGGATCTGATAGCCGACGCAGACCTCGAAGCCCTGGATCATGAAGAATGAAAATGTGACATAGGTCCGGTGCGCCACCTCACTGTCCGTGAGCCGATAGGTGCGCTTGATGAGAAACGGCCAGCGAAGCTGAAGAATCCACGAGGACCAGGGGCCGGTATGAAATCCGGTTTCCGTGATTGCCTTCCGCCGATTCCCGATCAGCGCGTTGAAGGCGATGACGTAGGAGAGCGGGCACGGGTAGGGTTTCCCGTCCTTGCCCGGATACCAATGCGCGGAGATCCCCGCATCGACGGGGACCGCCGGCATGATCTGGCGCAGCCACTCTTGTGGTCGTGCGTCCAAGTTGGAGATCGCGCCCAGCCACGGGAAGAGATGTCGACGTCGGCAGATCGCCATCACGCCAGGGATCGTCGCCGCATACTCCGCCGGCGAGAAACGCCGGGTGACGGATATGTCCGGCTCGTTCCACCACTCGATATCGGTATACTCCGGCACCGCCTCAAGCTGGGCCTCGGACGTGCAGACCGTGATCGGCCGGAGTCGCGTGTCGAGCACTTCCTGAACCATCACGCGCGTCATTTCGGCGTGATCTTCAAGCTGTCCGGTTCGCGGATTCTTCCACGCGGCGCCGATGCGCGCGCCCTCGAGGCGACGCGCCCGCATCTCCTCGTATACGTTGTAGCCTGGCACGATCAGGGGATCGCCGAAGCCCGTTTGAAGGAGACGATAACCTGTAGGATGCGCCGGCTGTGGCGGCGGCGGCAGCGGCTCTGGCTCATGGACCGTGATCCGTTGCCGGCCAGCGAAGGTAATCGCGCCCCCGCTTCCCGGCTGATGGGTCTCGTCGGCGACTTCCCCTTGCATCTTCAGATCGACATCGAAGTCGCCCGGCTCAAGAAACAGATAGGGATACGTCGGCCGATCATTCGGCGTCGGGGCATTCACCAGGTCAAGTAGATCAGCGCGGCCCCATGTCCATCGGCGCGTCCGGACACCTGTCTCCTCAATGACCTCGGCGCCGACCTCGAGCGGCGCGGATCCCTGCGTGCGCGTCAAGCGAAAGCGACCCGACGCCGACGGCATCGGCGGTCGCGGATCGAGTGAAAAGTCGACGAGTGGCCCGTCCCGTGGCAACCAGACTTCACCCGCCCCACCTTGCGCCGAACACCAGACTGCACGCCATTGATTCCCGGCAAAGACCGCGTCGGGATGGAGAAGGTTCGGACCGTCGTCAACCAGGCGCCCAATATGCTGACCCCAGGGCACGAGGAATGCACGCATGTGACCCGGCGGATAGTCCGACGCCACCAGCAGCCAGGGCGCCGCATCAGGTCCTTCTACGGGCACAGCAAAGTAGACCTTCTGCCACGTCGGCCGAAGGGGCATAGCGACGCCGCCCCACAGGAGGCCCCAGGCTTCGAGCGTGCCGCCGGCCGCTTCGACCCATGCAAGTCCATATCGGTTCGCGCGAAGCAGTCCCGGCGTCGTCGTCGTGCGAATATCCCCGGTCCGGACGATTCGACCATCGACCCAGACGCGCTTTTCTGTCGGCGCCAGTTCTTCGATCCACGCGAGATGATCACCCCATGCCGCGGGCTCGAAGCCTGGCACTTGAGAGCCATCATCCCGCGTGATCAGGCGGCCGGCGCATGAGGCCCAGCGTCCGCCTCCCGCCGTCAACGTGTTGCTATCGATCCCGCTGTAGATGGCCCGGTAGGTGCCGCGCTCGAGGTCCAGCTCCCACAGTTCGCGCGAGTCGGCCAGATAGACAATGACGATCGAAGGCGTGCGGAATTGCGGCGTCCATCCTGGCCCCATGTCCGTCCGGTCATAGCCCCAGGTTCCGAATCCACTGACCCGGTGAAACCCGTCCGGACTCAGGCGCGGGAACCAGTCATTCATTTTGCGGTCGTCGCGTAACAGCGATCCCGAGCGTCGTCAGTCTTGGCTGTGTTCGCGCAGACTTGCCGCTGCACGAGGAGGAGAAGCTCCGTCTGCCGAAGCTGCGTATCGGCGAAGTCTGTCATCTTCGCGTTGGCGATGGTTTGTGCTTGCACCGTGTCCCGACCCAGCCGGAGGCTCTCATCGAGCTTCTTGTCCACGGACTTTTGCAACCACGACAAGAGCATGAAGGCGATCACGCTGCCGACGCCGACCTGGACGATGACGCGGACCCACCAGGGACTACCGCCGAACCCGTCCGCCAGAGAGGGCAAAGTGGCGAGATCGTGACTTGGCATCGATTACACCGCGATCGGGATTTCGGCCCAATCCATCACCAACGTAAACCGCACCACGCCCGTGGCGCCTTGCGTGAAGCCGATCCGCACCCGGAAGCCGTTCAGGGCCGACATGATGAAGGGCGCCTCGAGGCCGGCTTCGACCTCGAAGAGCGCCCCTTCGGCCGAGGCGCCGAGCACGTTCCCGAGCGGGAGCACGACTTTTCCGAATGCTAGGGATTCGGCCGTGCCCGTGCCCGCGCCGAGCGCGACGGTGGTCGCGATCCGGAGATCGCTGATACGGGACGGATTCATCGGCGACAGCGTCTTCCGACAGTGGGCGCCGAGCGTGATGGCGCTTCCACCGCTGTCGTTCGCTGTGAAGTTGAGCATGCGGACAATGTCCAGGCTCGTCTCTTGTGCGGCGGCGAATGCCGTTGTGAGACTCGCATAGGCCTTGAGTCGCAACAGGGCGAAATTGAACTGCTGATTCGTCCAGCGCAACGAGAGGATGGCATCGGCCGCGTTCAGGATCGTCGTGAGCCCTGTCGTCAGCGCGATTCGGTAGTGCCCACCGATGTTGTCATGCACCGCGTATTCCTGCGGCCGGTGACTTACCCGCAGGGCAAGTGTCGAGCGGTCGACCTCCGCCTGGATCCGGGCGTCTTGTGGTGATTCGATAATCATGGTGTCGCTCCTCTTGCGTGCGCGTTATTTTACCCCTTATGAGCCTGGTCCGAGCGCCGACAGGTGCAGATTCCCCGAAGCGTCCGCGACCACATACTTGTCTCCCGCCGCGTAGGCGCCGAGCGTGTGGAGGCGCGCAGCATTGACGATGACGACCGTTCCGTCCGGCTCGAAGATCACTAGATTGTTCGGCGTCGTGTTGTCGTCGATCGAGAAATACCCAGCGCCGCCGATTCCGGCGCCGCCGTTGTTGAAGCCGACATTCCGCCCGCTCGCGTTGGTATCGGTGATTGTGAGTTTGTTGGCACCGCCGGCGCCTTTGATCTCGAGCTTGTAGGCTGGTGCGGCGACCCCGATCCCGACACGGTTATTGACCGCATCGATGACAAGAACATCCCCGTCGAATGTCTGATTGAACGCGCCGAAGGCATTCGCCGCGCCCAGGAGCGCGAGCCCCACCGGGAGATCCGCGAGTCCCAAAGATCGAAAGGTCGGCGCCGCCGGATCTCCCGTCGTCGGTCCGCTGAAGACCTTGGTCGCGGCGACCAATGTCCACAAGAGACCGACGATCCCTGTCGCCGTGATGGGCGAGCCGGTGACGGTGAACTCCGCCGGCGCGGACAGCTCAACGCTCTGCACGGTCCCGACCTCGGCCGGCAGATCCGCGACCTCGAGCGGGCGGAACGTCGGCGCGGCGGCGTCCCCACTCGCCGGGCCGGCCAGGATCCGATTCGCAAGTTGCGGCGCCCACAGAGCCGCGAGCCGGCCGACGACATCGCCGGCGAGGACCTGATAGACGACATGGACATGCCGCGGCGCCGGAAAGGGACAACTCCAAAAGACGCGCATCCGTCTCCCGTCGAGGACGCGCGCCACAAACTCGACGACCCCGGCTTCCGCCTCATCGCCGCGGACTGTCGCCGCTTGCACCATCAGCACCGGCTGACCGATCTCATCCTCGGTGAAGGCGCGCTCGAGCATGACGGCGCCCGATCGACCGCCGGCGCGCAACGTGAGATCCGCCTGATAGACCGCCAGGGCGCTGAAGCTGGCGACGGCGGCCTCGAGCGCGGCGATGCGCGTCTCGAGCGGTTCCACCTGTTGCTCGGCGATGCTCTGCGCGATGACGGCACTCAGATCGAGGCCGTCCTGTTGACGAGCTGGGACATCGATTTTGCGACTCCGGCCGGCTGGCGTGCCGCGGGTTGCTCGTGCGCGTTTGGCCCGACCAGACGGAGCGCGGGGCGGCATTACTTGTGTCCTTCCTTCTGTGGCGGCCCGAAGAGAATCGCGAGCGGATTCGACGTGCGGCCCTCCTCGAGGGCGGCGATGCCATCGACGGTGCGCTGAATCTGCGCCGCCGGATACCGGAAGAGAATCCCACCGGCTTGATTCACCGCCCGGAAGAAGGCCTCATCGAGTTCACCTTGTTCGACTTGACGGCCCACTTTGTAGGACAGCTCAATCAACCGCGCGCCCGCCGGTCCCGCATAGCCGCGCGTCCCGGACTCGACGAGGCCGCCCAGTTCTCGGACCAGCACCATTGTGTTCATGGCCGTCGAGAGCATCTCCGCGCCGACGTCCTGGAAGAAGTCGCTCCAATCATCATCTTCCCCGCCGGTCCGGCCGAAGAGACGCGACAGCAGGATCGTCACGAGCGAGGGCATGGCGTAGATCAGCGCGAGGTTCCCGAGCAGCTCGAGGATCTGCACCGGCGATCGAAAGCTGGTTTGCCCGAGGGCGCGCGCCGTCTGATTGAAGACGGTGTTCCCGTAGGTGTAGAAGGTCATGAAGAGCCGCGCGACGGGCCCGCCTCGTTGCACTTGGGACAGGTCCTTGATCTGGCCGGCGCCCTGGCTGTCGAGGACCGCTTGATCGGCAAGGGCGATCGCGTCGGCCTCCGTCTTCCCGCCGGCTTTGCTCTTCTCATACATTCCGAGCCAGGTCGGCACGTCAGCGACTCGCTGCATCAGCCCGATATGCCACAGGTAGCCGTCGAGGAGCGCCGTCTGCGTGAGATGGTCGGCGGACACCTTGCGGACGAGGCGATCGAACCAGCCGCCGGCGCGGCGCAGCTCGAGGCGGAGATCCGAGAGATCCTGAGTCGCGTTGTCAAGCCGATACTTCATCATCGGCGACACGCTGTTGATCCATCGGACGGTGTGCTCCATGTGGGCCGCATCACGGAGCCAATGCTTAAGGCCGCGTGCGACCCACTTCGGCCCGATGCGCGCCATCCCGTTGAAAAGCCCGAGCGGCTGCTGGGCCGCCGTCCAGAGATTGATCCCGAGGAGCGAGAGTTGCGTCCCCTGCCGCGCGAACGTCGCCGCCTTGTCGATGATCGTCGGCCGCCGGCCGTTCACGTTGCCGGCCGCGATATCCTGAAGCGCCCGGCTGAATTGTTGATAGACAATGTCCCCTTTCGTCTCAAGGATCGCGGACGAGATGCTTGAGTCGCGGAGAACCCGTTGCACGTCGAGCAGGGCCTCATGATGCGTGAGGTCATGAATCACCTGCTGCAGATGTTGAAACGTCACACCAAGATCCAGGCGGATCGACAGCTTGACGTGACTCTTCCGCGCTTCGAGATGGCCGCGCTTTGTCGTGTTCGCCACATAAGCGGCCTGCAGGATCCCCCTCGCTTCGCTGGCGGCCTCGAGCTGCTGCGATCGCAGGTTGAGCCGCGGATCATACATGAGCGGGTAGTAGCCGCCCCGATACTCGCCGTAGGCCGTCTGAACGGGTAGGGCGTCGACCTTCTCCGGAGCCACGCCGACGACGCGCTCCTGTTTCGCGACAATCTCCGGCCAGAAGGTCTCGAGGAAGTCCCAGGTCGCTTGAATGAAATCCCAATCCCGTTTGTCGAGCGTGCCGAGGATCGCGTCCACTTGTTGCTGAGTCCACTTCCGCCGCGGATCGGCGAGCACGCGATCGCGTGACGTCTGGTTGCCCCAATTCAACGCGAGGGCGAGCCGGGCTTCCTTCGTCAGGCTCTCACCGATCGCCTCGATCCGGAGCGGCCGAGAGAACGCGCGGAGATCCTTCGACGTGTAGAAGCGATTGAGAATCTGTGTGTAGGTGACGCCGGCGTCGTGGTTCCGCGCGCTCTCCTGGTCGGCCGCCTCATTGATCGGACGGATCACGTATTGCCAGACTGGCCCGCCGTCGACGTAGCCATCCAGGGCCGCGGCAAGCTGGGCGATCTTCGTGTGCGACGCGAACCAGTCCGCGAGCCGGCGCGTCGCCTCTTGCTTTCCGGTGAACTCACTCGGGAGTGTCCGCTCGTCGGAGTGCGCGCGGATGCTCTCGACAATCGACGTGCGGACCTCATCGAACTCTCGGGCGTCTTGGGCCTTGAGCAGCTTGTTCTTGAGGCGCGCGAGATGGACGATCATCTTCAGCCCATCCGTCACACCGATCAGCTCCTCGACGGTGAGGTTCTGATAGTTTGTTCGGCGGGTCTCGTCGACCAACTCCGGCGGGAGGTCCGGCGGCACGGGCAGGCCGGCCGCCTCGAGCCCGGCGAGGAAGCGACTCAACGAGGCGCGCTTCTCGAGGGCCTTCGCCGGAACACGGGCGAACTCATAGGCATCCAGAATCCCGTCGACCTGTTCCTGATAGTTTGCACCGGCGAGGCCCAGCCGGGCTCGGGCCGCTTTCGTGTTGAGACTCTTCGCGAAGATCACACGGAGCCGCATATCCTCGAGCGTGACCTCAGCCTGCCGATAGAGCGCCAGATTGAGCAGCTCCCGTTGTTTCGCTGCGATCGCACCGTCGAAGTCCTGCCGGGCCGCGGCGCCGATCGCCTCCTCAGCCGCGCGCCTCGAGCCGGACCAGAAGAGCGCCGGCTTAATCGCGCGGATCGTCATGCGCCCGAGGCGCGTCCGTGCGTGGTCTTCGATCACACGCTGGGGCGGCAGAGCTGCGGCAATCGTCGCGGCGCCGCCCCGCGCTTTCTGCCGCCAGTTCATGACTTCACGCCGGAGAGCTTCGATCTCCAGGGCTTTCTTGCCGACCGCGATGGCCTGCTTCAGCTTCGCCTCGGCCTCGAACCATCGCCGTTCATAGGCACGTTCGGCACGTTCGGCCTCGAGCTTCGTCTGCTCGGCTTGGACAAACGGCGCCACAGTGCGCCGGAGCTGACCAAGCGCCCGCAGCTCTGCGCGGATGATGCTGTCGCGATCCTCGTTGGCAACCGCCGTCTGAGCCGCTTCGGCGAGCGTGCCGTCGAGGAGCAGGGAGCCATGCTCGGCCAGCATGCGCGCCTGGGTCTGCTGGTCAATGACCTGGCGCATCGGCGGGGCGTCCTCGAGCGCAGTCAAGAGCGCGTCGGCGCTCGAGAACCCGAACATGCCGGCGACGCTTTCCGGATCGAGGCCGCCGTCGCGCACATAAGAGAACGCGGGCAGACGCTTCAACCTGTCGGGGCCGAATGCTTCGACAATGAGCGCGCGCGAGAGTCGAAGCGGCTTTGTCTCGAGCCCTTCGACCAGGGCCTCCCCGTTCGGGTGCGTCCCGCGCGTGATCGCGGAGAGGGCGCGATACTCGGGCCGTTCATAGATGGCCGCTTCGACCTCCGCCTGGATCTCGGCCCGCTGGGCTTTCCAGCTCTCCTCTTGTTCCCGGCGCACTTCCCCGAGGAGCTTCGCGTCGAGCCGCTGGCGCGCCGTGCGGGAGGCGCGCGCGACGGTCTCCCGGTAGAGGCCGAACTCCGCCGCCGTCATGCCGGCGGTCTCGGCTGTGGTAAACATCGCGTCGACACCCCGCCGCTGCTCCGCCTCTGCGATCGCGAGGTCACTGGCGACGAGCCGATCGAGGATCGCCGTGACCTCGGGCGTCAGTTGCACATGGAGTTGTCGGAGGCTCCGATAGATCCCGACTAGCCAGGCGCGGAAGCGAACAAAGGCGCTTTCGAGTGCCAGCGACGGGGCCCGCCCCTCCATCAGGTAGGCCTCGAAGAGGCGAGCGAACTGCTCGTGTTGCGTTTCAGTGATAGCGTCGCGCGTCTCCACGCCGAGCTGCTCAAGCAGCCCGTCGAAGTCAGAAACGAGGGTCCGCTGTGTCGCCGTCAGCGTCGCCGGGTCCGTCGCCCGGAACCGATCCGCCAGGTCCCCGAAGACCTCGAGGAAGAAATGGCCGCTTTCGTGAAGGAACGTCGAGAGGTCCGCCTTCTCAAGGAGGGCAATCGAGAACTGCCGATCCGGGCCGAACCGGATCGCCCCACGCTTCTCTTGCTTGAGGATGTTCGGGTTCAGCGGATCGAAGGTCCCGCGGTTCTCGACGCTCTTGATCTGCGTCGGCTCGAAGGGGATCCAGATCACATGCTCGTCTCCGCCGAGTTTGCCGCCCGTATCCTCGATGCCGTCATACCCGAGGGTTTTCAGCGTGTCGCTGATAGCATCCGGGATCGAAGTCCAGACGTGAGAGTTTTTGCCGGCGGCCCGATCGGCTTTCAATTCCGCAACCCACTCGCGGATGTTGCGGAGACGTTTATCCCACAAGTCCGCGCCGAATTGAGCCGGGCGTTGGCGTGATCGTTTCGCAGTCGCATCAAACGCGGCCAGGACCTCGTCCGAGATCGCGCCCGTGCGGAACGGATTCTGGATGCTGAGATACACGTCGTAGACCCGCGGGTGCGTCGCCTCGGGATCGTCCAGCCGGAAGACGTTCTCGAGATCTAGGCCCTTCAAGACATCGAGAAATTGCGACTCGTCGCCGAAGAGACTCCCGCTCGACAACCATAACTCCATCGCCGCCACGAGGCCGTTCCCTCTCGCCTCTCCCAAGAGATAGGCGACGTGGCTCTCGGATGTGATCGTCTTCGACGGATAGACGATCGGACCGCTTGCTTCGTCCGGATTCTGATACCCCACCAGGGGCAGACGTTCGATCACCGTGCGCTGTTGCTCGGGTGTGAGGGACCACCAGGCCCGGCGCAGATCGACCTCCGTCCGCGCGCCCTTCGGCATCATCTTGAACCAGCCGGCGTAATCCTCGGGCGCTTCGAGGCTCGTATCGGCCTTCGTCTCCGAATACTTCTTCGCGATCTCAGCGCTTTCCGTGAAGAAGGCCATCGGGCCGGAGGTCGCGCGGGATTTGCGGAAGATGTTCCCCACCCGATCGCCGCGCGCCGTGCCGTGATGCGCGACCTTGGGCGTGCCGTCGTCGTTCCGAACCTGACTCTCCCCAAACCATTCTTTGAACGCGGCCGTCTGCGTCAACACCGGCGCCTGAATCGGGACCTCGAGTCCGGGCGCGAGGGTCGGCTCGCGATACATGCCGGCCGTGAGCGCGAGATCCGCATACCGGCCGGCGTTCCGCACGAACCCGAAGCGGCGATAGAACCGCTCGAGGCGGCTCGCGGAGGTCGTCTTGACGCCGCCGGCGATCGGTTGATATCCCTTCTTCGCCAGGGACAGCACCAGTCGGAGCCCGTTCCGATCGGCGTAGCGCGTGACCTCTTGCATGACGCGCGTCCCCAGGCCCGCCCGAGCGGCCCCGCGGCGAATCGCGAGGACGTCGAGTCTCAGATCACCTAATTGCGTCAGGTGGAGATCGAGCGCCTCGACGTCGGGTCCGATCTTGCCTCTCAACTCCTCAGCCCAATCCTGCACGTCCGCCGTCGTCAGCGCGCCGCCCGCCTGGCTCTGATAGAACTCCGTGATCTGCACCAGGCGATCGTCGAAGACGACATAGTTACTGGTCCCCTCGCCCTTGTTGCGTGAGAACCCGTCGAGATACCGGATCCCGGCGATCCCCGCCTCGTAGAGCAGCCGGCTCGCCTTCTCGGCGCGTTCGCTCAACGTCGTGCGGACCGTCACCGCGGCGGCGCGTGCGTGCGTGAGCTCCTCGTCGAGCACGCGCGCCAGGACCGTTTCATAGATGCCTTCGCCGGTGGGCTCGAGCCGGCCGCGCGCCCGGAAGAGTCCCGCGTTCCGCTGATACCAGAGGTCAAAAGCGACGTGGTCCGCGGTGAGCACGTAGTGACGGCCTTCGCGTAGGGTGTCCCGGATGCCCACGTCTTCACGGGCCAGGTCGAGGACGTGCTTTGTCTCGAACAAGTGCGCCGCTTCCCGGAGTGTCGGCGTCTTATCCGGCGTCCACGTGATCCTGAGCTGCTCGAGGGCCGCTTGCACCTTGGGGCTCTGCCGCGACGCCGCATGATCCCAACTCAGAAAGTCCTCATCCTCCGGGATCTCCACCTTGTAGGTGCGACCCGGCTTGTCCGGTGGCAGGATGTCGAGGCGATCGCCGTAGGTGTCGAGGACTTGGAGGGCCGCCCGGTTCTTCTCGAGGTCGTAGGCGTCGCGCGCTCGATCGCCGCTCCACGTCTCCCCAGCATCGAGACGACGGACGAGATTCGCGATCGATCGCCGCAGCATGTCGTGAAGGTGCGCGATCCCTGCCTTGCCGGGTTTCTCGAAGTAGGCCCGCGCATACAATTCGAGCAGCCCCGTGTGCATCGTCGGATCCTGCGTCAGGCGCAGATAGAGATCGGTGGGTTTGCCTGGCCCGAAGATCCGCTCCCCGTCGAGCGCGAGGCCCTTGTCGAATCCCGGACCCGCGAGACTCTTCCGATATTGCTCGGCGACCTCGCGGAGACTCGCGAAGTAGAGACCCCAGCCATACGCCTGCGCGCCCTCCCCTGTGCCCACGGCGTGCAGACTGAACCGCTCGAACCTCTGCGCGGAGCCGTGGTAGACCGGCTGGAAGAGCGTCGTCTGTTTACCCTTCGCCGCGGCGGCCGGCGGCGGCGTCAGCGCGAACGGTAGCTCGAACTCAGGCGCCTGGACATTGAGATCCCGCACGGCGCCGACGTCACCCGGAAGCCGCGGCTGCTGTTCGCCCGTGTCGAGCACGTCGACCTTGTCGGCCGCCGGCGTCGTGAGATTGTCGGTTGCGCTCGGCGGCTCGAGCTGATCGAGCAGCGATTGATGAAACTCCTCGACGTTGAAACTGGTATCGACCGGCCCTTCGGGCTCGAGGAGATCCTGTTCCGCATCCGTCGCGTCCAGCATGTTGACGGGCGCCAGGGCGTCGTCGATGGCGGCGGAGAGCGCATCAGTGAACTCGACCGAGGCTTCGGTTCCCCAGCGGGCCGGGAGCATTGGCAGGGAGATGACGGAGTAGTCCCCGATCGCGCGCCGCTCGGCCACGCGGATCGCGCCTTCCGCGAGATTGGTCGCGATGTCTGTGTTCTGCAGGGCTGCGCCAATGGCGGCGCTGACCTGGCTGCGGTTGCCGCGGGCGAGCTTCGCGGGCTGACCCTTACGCCGGCCAGACGTGACCGTGTGGACAGGCGCGAACGCGAGAATGTCGTGGTAGACCTCGGCTCCGGCGGCGCCCGCGACGATGTTCGCCTTCCCGCCAGCCGCGTTACCCGTGCTTAGTTCGGTTTCACTGAGCCAGGTCCAGGTCCGGCCGACATACGGGAACGTCTCGAGTTCGTCGAGGACGCGCTCGAGTTCCCGCGTGACTTCGGGCGTGAAGCGGGCGGCGTTCGCTTCGGGCGTGGCACGGCGGAAGATTTCGTCCGGGTCGGGGGCCGGTAGTTCGCGAGGTTGAGCGCGTAGTTCATCGCTCGGGCCTTCGACCAGCCCACGCTCATCAGCGCCAGGCTGTTCGCCAGGACCGCGTCGAAGCTCTGCACCCGTTGGAGCGGTGGCACCTGTGGCGGCATGTCGTGCCTCTATATTGTTGGCAACATCTGCGGTGGTGTCAAGAGGCACCTTTCCGCCGTGCGCCGTGAGAACCTGGAAGCCTTCGCGACTGAGGATGCCGAACGTCTCGCCTTTCGCGGCGACGTAGTCCTGCGCGCCGACATCGACGAGAGGCCGGAACGTGCCGGCCCGATTGTAGACACCGAACACCTGGCCCGCAGCCTGCATGCTCTCCCGGCGCGCAATCGCCTCCTGGCTGGCGGCAGACTCCGCCGACGCATTGACGGCGGCGCCCTCCGGCATGACCTGTTGGATCGTCGCGCCGGCCAGCTCCGCCTCGAGCGCCGCCAGGCCGGCCACCTCGGGCTCGACTGCGGCCAGTTGCGATGACGGCGCCGACGCGGCGGCGGCTCCCTCTGTGGTCGGGGCGGCCACAGGTCCCAGCGGAAGCTCCGTCGCGGCCGGCGCGGTCGCTGCAGCCGGGGCCGTCTCCTCGAGACCCTCTCGGCTGACAGTGAACCCATATTGCCGATAGAGTTCGAGCGGATCGATACCCGCGCGTTCGGCCAAGGTCCCAAACGTCTGATGGTAGAGGTCCGCGTAACTCGACGCGGTCGCTTCCGGGATTCCGGCAGCGATGAGCTGCTCAGTCACCGCTTGCCGAACGGCGAGCCCAGGTTCCGCCTCGACTGTTGGCTTTCCCTCCGTTGCGGCTTTCAACGCCTCGGTGAAGGCCTGGGCTTCCCGGGCGTTCATCTCGTCTGGCGCCAGCCGCAGCTCGTCAGCGAAGAACCGATTGTGTTCCGTGGCGGCCAGCGTGACGGCATAGCGGGCGGTTGGAATGACGAGATCCTCGCCGGTCTTCTGCGCCCGTTCGAGCGCATCCCGTTCCCCGGTCACTTCGGCCGCGATCGCCGCCGGATCGACACCCTGAGCCTGCCAGTAGGTCAGCCAGGAGGCAACCGGCGCGTAGACGTGCTCAAGCGGCCCGTCCTTCGTCACGCGCTCAATAAAGCCCCTAGCGGCCTCCGGGAGGCGCTCGAAGGTCTTCGACTGACCGACGCCTTCCCCGAGCGCCTTGAAGAAGGTCGAGCCATCCTCAGCTCGCCGGGCTTGCGCCTGGGCATGGGCGGCCTGGAGCACGGGACCGCCGGCGACTGTGAAGGCGAACGCCTGTAGAGCCCCGAGTCCCTCCCGCCCGAGGTCCTCGAGGATGCTCGGCTCCCCGGTCGTGGACGGCTTCAGGAGTCTCCGCGCTTCAATCGTCTGCCCTGAAGCAGCCTTTCCCAGCTCGCCCGACATGATGGTCACGAACCGTTGGCTGACTTCCGTTACGCTCTCGAAGCCGAGTGTCTTTCCGTAACTCTTGACCGCCTCGAGCAGCCCAGCCCGGATTGTTGGCTTCAGGAGAGCTTTCTTGACCGCCGCGCGCACGCCGAGTGCGCCGAGTTTGTTCAGGCCCGGGATGCTCTTGACGAGCACCTGAAAGCCGGCCGCCTCGAGGCCGGCATTGATCGCGCCTGTCGCGATCGCCGCCGCTCGAGCGACGTCGGGATCGAGAGGTTGCCCACGCTCGTCATGAAATTGCTCATACTCGTCGAGCGCGTTCCCAGCTTCGATTTCGAATCCGAAGCGTGCCGCTCCCGCCAGCCCGCCGAGTCGCATACCAAGTCGCGCGCCAAACCCGGCCCCGGCCCACGTCCCAACCGCCGGCACAATCGAGCCAGCGATTCCTCCAGCCACACCACCCACAAGCGCCGCCGGCCCGCCATACTTCGCCGCGTAGAGCGCCGCACCGAAGAGATTCGGGAGTTGCTGGGATCCGCCGATGACAGCCTTATTGAACCAGCTCTCCCCGGCGCCGAGGCCGCCGCCGAGTTCCATCTGGAACTTATAGCTGTTGGCGAGGTCCTGCTCTTCCCGGGTCAGAGGTCCCCAGAGACTCTTTGCTTTGAGCTGACCAAAGCGCACCTGATTTATGCCCTGGGCGAATGCGCGACCCGGGGCCGTGAGCAACCACTCGAGCGCGCCGAGCTGCTCCATGTCATCAGCGGCGAGCTTCGCATTGTTCGGATCGCGTGCCCAATCGGCAAGCGCCGGCGTCTCACGCTGGATGCTCCCGAACGGGCGATCGGTTCCAGCCCGTCGCTGATAGAACTCGAGATTCCGTTCGACCACGGCCGGAGGAACCCCGAAGCGAAGCGACAACGTCCGCGCCTCCGCCGCGCGGTCTGGCGTCGTCTCCGCGGCCTGAATGAAGGCTTGCTTGAGGGATCGTTCACGCGATGCAGCCATCCGGCGCACGGGATCGCTGAAATCCTCTTGTGGCGGCGCTGCTGGACCTTGTTGCTCGGCGAGGTCCTCCACGACTTCATCGTATTCGTTGATGCCCATGTGCCTATCGGAGTTTCGTCCGCCGTTCAACGAACACGTTCAGGATGGTCTCATCGTTCACCGGGATCCCGTGCCGCAGCAGTTCGAGCCTGATCGCATTGCGCGCCGCGGCCGGCACGTCGGCAATGGTGAAATCGACAATCCGCTTCGTCTTGTCCGACCAGTCATAGATGAACGGGTGCAAGATCGCCGCCGCACTGCCGGGAATGGTGTCAGTGACGGCCATGATTTGATCCAGGGTCGTTTGAATCTCGATGTTCGTCACTTCCCTGCGTCTCCCGCTGATATCGGGCTGCTGCGCCGCCTCGATACGCTGATCAAGGAGTCGACGCACTTGCGCGATCGCCTTCCCCTGCGGCGTCTCAGGCTTCGCATTGACGTCATAGCCCCAGCCGGTCAGTGTGTCATCGAAAATCTGGCTTTTGGTCCGGAAGCCACCCAGCTCCTTTTCTGCTGCCTTCGTGTCGCCGGACCGCAGCGAGAGCTGAAGCGCCACGAGCTGCTTGAACTCGGCCTCTCCCAGCTCCGCCCTATACGCCATCAGGTTCTCTTTGATGAACTCGTCCGGCTTCTCGCCCGCCTTCGTCATCAGCACATAGTATTTTGACCAATTCGTCTCAATCGGGACGCCTCGCGCTCGCGCGTTCGCCGCATCCCGCACCCCTGGCATGTGCTCCGCGATTCTCGTTCTCAGCGCCGGGTCGATTCCGTCGACGCTTCCCGTGCGCTCGACGATGTCATAGGCTTTCCGCAGGTCGCTCTCCTCCGCATCGCGCCTGATTTTCTCGTTGACGGCGTCCTCGTGCTCGATCCGCTGCAGCACGGCTTTCGAGACTTGTGGATTGTCGATCGCTGCGGCTTTCTCGCGCTGTTGCGCCAGCGTGCCGCCCGCCCTGATGATCTGCTCTGCCTGCTCTTTGGCTTGCTTCTCGATTGTGCCCTCTTCGAGCGCCTTCTCGACGCGGGTCTGTGCCGCGCCCGTGATCTGGTCCTTTGTCTCCTCGAAATAAATCTCGGCGCTCTTCGTGAGGTCCTGTGCCAGCAGCGACTCGATCACGCCGACATGGGTCTCTGTCCTGACGGCCTCGATCTGTTGCTTGATCTCTTCCGGCCCGAGTCCGAGCCGTGGGCCATGCGTGCGGATCGCGGCGATCGCCGTTTGCAGCTCGGTCCCGACACGTCGCGGATCGGCCGCGTTCGCGATCGCACTGTTGCGCGCGTTCGTGACTGTGGCCTGCAGCTCCTCGGCTTCATAGCGTCGCATCTCATCATAGACGTGCCGGCGCAGCCTGAGGTCAAGGTCGAGCGCCTCTCTGCTCGCCAGCTTCGCAAAGGCCGCGCGTTGTGCATCGGTCGTGAGCCCGGAGGCGAGACCATCGGCGATCTGCCCGAACTCGCCGGCGACATCTTCGGGCAGAGCGAAACTGTCCGGCCCGCTCTTTGTGAACGCGCCTTTCTCCCGATCGTAGAGTCGCTTATTGATCCATTCGCCAAGCACGCGCTGTGCATGCAACAGGGCGACCTCATCGGCATGCTCGGCCTCGTCCTGCCGCGTGCGGATCGCTTCGGCGCCGAGTTCCATCGCCAGCCCGACACCGGCCGCCCCGAGACGAGAGCCCGCCTCACCGACGACGCCAGCCGCTCGACCCTGCTCGAGCGCGAGATTCGCGCGGGCGGTTTCGACGCCGACGCCGGCGCTAATGTCCGTTTTCGCGGCGGTCTTCCGGGCCGCGGGAAGCGGCGCCGTCGAGACTTGACGCGGGCCGTAAATGGGAACAATCGCCATAATCGTCTCTACCGCAAGCCGACATATGACGGGCCGAAGGGCCGCGAGGGGAGCACCGCCGGCTGCTGCGTCCGCTGGAACCCGTAGCGAAGCTGCAGCAGGGACGTGGTTCCCCCGATGAGCGAGCCCGCTGCGCCAAGATAGCTGGCCGTCGCCTGAGCCCCACTGGCGGCGCGCGTGCCCATCGCCCCGAGTCGCGCCATCTCCTCGAGATTCTTCCCTTCCTGGCGCATGATGAGCGCCCGCTGCCGAAGGTCCCCGCCCTGGACGTTGTAACCCCAGGCTTCCCGCGCCGCATTGGTTCGGATGGTGAGCGCGTCCAGCTCCCCGAGATAGGCCGCGTCTGCCTGGACATCGACGGCCGAGCCGTAGCCGACGTCAATGTTGCCGGCGGCGAAGCCAACACGCTGCGTGCCGACCATCCCGCGCACCGTCGTCCGGAAGCGGCTCTCCTCTTCGGCGCCACGCTCGACGGCGTCCTTCGCCTGCAGCTCCGCGACGGCGGCGTTGTAGTCGGTGAGGCCGGCCTCCGACTCCGAGACTTCCCGTTGCAGCGTGCCCGCCTTCTCCTGCGCGGCGCCGGCGACGTCCCCGGCTTTCTTCGCCGCTTTGCCGGCCTTGACTTGCGAATAGACGCTCACAGCCGTCGACGCAGCCGTCAGCGCCAGAATCGCCATTGTGGTAAAGGCCGCCATGTCCCTATTCCTTGCCGTAGAGGGCGCCGGAGGCTTCCGACTCGCTGCCGGCCTCGAGCGCCATATCGGTGATTTGCAGCCCGAGGCTGCGGTTTTTTCCGTTCTCGGATTCGTTCGCGCTCATGTTCGTGACCTTCACCTTCGCCATGAGCATCAGCTCGTCGCCGACCTCGCACGTCGGCATCCCGAGCTTCTCGAGCGCCTCATTGTCGAGCGTGAGCGCCAGGCCCCACGGATAGACCGGCCGGTCCGTCGAGACGCTCGACGGCTCGCTCGTCTTCTCACGGTCGGCCTTGCTCATCTTCATACTGACTAGCTTCGGCACGGTTAGCCTCCTAAGTCCACAACGGGCAAGACGCCGAGGACCGTCAAGGGCAGGGGATCACGTTGCCGAATCAGGATCCGGCCCTCGTTGTCGAACTTGGCGACGACGCTCATCTCGAGTTGTCCGCTGAACGGCGTCGCCGCGGATCCGGTGTCCTGCGGCGCGAGCTTGTATTGAAACAGGTGCGCGCTGTCCGGCCCCGCATAGAAGACTCGTGAGCTGGCATCGACGACGAGGTTTAGCGCCGGGATTCGCTTCCGTTTGTCTCGGATCTCGAGACTGCCGACGTCGAGGTCCAGTGTTTCAAGGTCCGCGTAGCGAATCGGCAGGCCCGCATGAATCACGGAGTAGCCCGTTGCTGGGGCCGCCGGCGCCGGCAAGGTGATACTCCCGCCGGTCACACGAAACTGAAAGGCGCTCGCCCCGTCCGGATCCCCATTGTAGAGCACCTCACCATCGGCGAGGACCGCGAGGACCTGGCCCTCGAGATGCGAGAGCCCGCCGATCGTCGTGACCGGGGCCCCGTCGTAGCTCAGTCCGCTATCGACGAAGAAGGCATCTGCGCTCAGGTTGACGATCTCGCGCCGCTCGAGCTTTTCGATGTAGCGGCGAAACGCGCCTTGAATCGTGCGCCTGACGATGACATAGACGACGTCTTCACCGGCCTCCGGGACCACACACACATGTTGAATGAGCCCATCCGCCCCGGTGTCGTGCCGGTGCCAGCCGAAGACGTCCTCTTCCCGCAGATAGGTGACGCCGACCAGGACGCCGTCCGATCGACAGGCCCACACGATCGAGTGCGGCGTCTGCTGGTAGGCGAGATCGTCGATGGTGTAGCCATCGAACAGATGCGACGCGAAGAGCGTCAGGTCGCGACCGCCGAGCCCGTCGACCTGATAGTCGAAGCGCAGATCGCGGATGATGGCGCCGCGACTCTGCACGTAGATGATCGAGTTTCCGATCACCGCCGGCAGCACGTCGCAGACGCCGACCCACGTTTGCGGATCCGCCCCGAGGCTCGCCGGGGTCAGCGGAACACGCTCTTGTCCGACGCTCCACTCCCCGCCGTCTGTCAAGGCAATTAGGGTCTTGAGCCCGAGGAGATGCCGGATCGGGTTCTGTTGGAAGCCGGCGATCTTGAACGTGAGCGCATCATCGTCCTGCAACGGGCTCGAGACGCCGAAATTGCTGTGAAAGCCCGTTCGCGAGCCCCACACGCTATCGGGATCGTTGAGCGTGTTCGCGAGAAAGCGCCGCTGCTGGTAGTAGGCGGCGCGTCGCGGATAGTTTCCGGCCGTCGTGAAGAGCACACGCGGGAGCGGCGGCGTGACCGCAAAGTCGGGCGTAAAGCCGACATCGCGGAACATCATCGTCCCTGTCGCCGTGCCCACAAAGCCGAACGTCCCATTCTCGTAGGGATCACAATACACGTAGTATTCCGCCGCCCCACTGACCGCCGTCCACTGGATGACGTTCGGCGCATCCGCGGTCGGTTCCGCGACGTTGCCCGCCGCGACGACGATCGAGGGCTCGCTCTCCTCGTAGGTCTCCGTCTTGCCGGCTGTGACCACGTAGGCGTAGGTGCGCGTGCCCGCGCCGCCCGGCGTGAAGATCGGCGTCGTCGGTGCCGCGATGCTCGGCTGGGTCGCGATCGCGCGGATGACCCAATACGTATCGGAGACGTGGATCAGCTCGTGCGGCGGCACGACGCCGGCGGCAGAGGTCAGGGTGATGACCGCGCCACTCTGCGCCGCATTGCACAACGAGGCCCCGAACGGTGAGGGCAGCTCGAGCAGTGAGCCCGGCATCGCATACCAATAGGCCGCGTTCGGCGGGGCGATGCCGCCGCCCGTGTCGGCTTTGCAGTAGTAAACGGTCCCGCCCGCTGAGACGATATCGCCGATCACGTAGAGCGTGACTCCGCTATAGGCGGCGACGCCGGAGAGACTGATGGCGGCGCCGTTCTTGAAGAAGCGCAGATAGCCGTTCCCGATCTCAATGAGGATGCTCTCGCCGGCGACTTCCGAAATGTAGGCGCTCAGCTTCACGGCACTGGCATTGGTTTTGCACTCGCCGACGAAACGAAACCCAGCGCGGTTCGCGGCTCCACCCGATCGGAGGAGAAGGAAATTGCGACAGGTCCGGAGTCCGGTCACATACTTGACCAGGTCGGCGCGCAAGTGGAGCGCTGGCGCCAGCTCCCCGCCGGCAAAGGTGCGTTGCAGAATCGTCTGTGCCATCGCCTAGTCTCGGCCGCGGATCCAATCGACGTCACCCTCCGGACTCTGTTGCTGCTCGGCGGCGTCCTTCGCTCGGGCTTCCTCGAGCGTCGCCAGATACACGCCCATGCAGAAATCGACTCGCTTCTCGTCGCGCGCGAGCGCCGGCGCCAAACTGGCCGCGTGCCGCCATGTCAGGGCCTTGCGGAAGATCGCGTCGCCACTCTGCGCGACGCAAGGCAACCGCGCGGTGTATTCCAGCTCAGGGTCCTCGACGTCGGTATAGATGATCGTGCCGGCCTCGTCGGTGCCTGTGCGGAACCTCGGCGGATCCGGATCGAAGTCTCGCTTTGAGCCGTCTGGATTGACGATGCGCCGCGCGAAGATCATCCGGACCGGCGCGCGGTAGGCGTAGAGCCAATCACCATTGGCATGCTCCGGCGCCTCGAGCATCCAATAGGTCGTGTTGGGCGGCGTGTGGTTCGTGTGCGCGAGCACGCAGTAATAGATCGTGCCGCCGAGGTCGACCGCATCATCGACTTCGTAGGCGACAGTCGCCGCCCAGGCCTGCACCGTCGTGATCCCGGTTGCCGGCCCCTTCACCAGCGTCAGGGTTTCATACCGCGTCGCGAAGGCCCACGGGTAATCGCGAAGCGTCGCGCTGACATCGTCCGAGAAATGCAGCCGCGCGGTGACGGCCTCCGCGCTCGCCTCAGTCAGAATGTCGCCGACCTGTTTCGAGACCCCGATGTAACTCAACGCCTTGTTGATGATCTTCGTCGACGGCTCGATACAATCCTCCGAAAAATCAAACTCCTCTTCTCCGGGCTCCGGCTCGGGTGCGGGCGGCGCCGGCACTTCGCCAGGTTCATCGGGCTCGTCACCCCACGGACCGCCTTCCGCTGGCGAGGTCGGCTCGACCGGCCAGAAATCACCATTGATCGACCAGCCGCCATTCCCGGCGGTCGTCGATCCTGGGAAGACCAGGACATCGTAATCGATGCCGTTCGAGTTCAGCGTCGCGCCAACGGTAATCTGGTCGATCCCGCCAGCCGTGATCCCGGTCGTCAGCAGCGTTCCAGTCGTGAGGCCTTGGGAGTTGTTGGTCGCGTGCGACGGATCCCGATGGTAACTGGCCGCGTTGTGTGGCGTGACGATCGCGAACAGTGGCCGGCGCCCGCTCGCCGGCGTGAGCCCGATCGTGCGCGACGCGGCCCCGTCCCCGGTATACGTGCAAAGCTGCAAGACGCGCGCTTGGTCCGGGTCGTTGTTGCCATCCGCACGACGGAAGAGAATGAACGGTGTCGTCGACGGATTCGCGAGCGGTGTCGCGAGCCCCGAGCGCACCGTGAGCGCGTTCGCCGCGAACGTCAGCCCGGCCGCGATCTCCGTCGCGTCGATCGGCGACAGACTATCGAGGTCGTGGCCGATGCCCTTGATGTAGGCCCGCATCGTCGTCGAGGTCGTGGCGTCCTCACCCTGCAGGAAGGCCCACTCTGGCGTCCAGCTCGGATAGCCGATTGCGTGCGCGTAGTCGACCTGGGCATCGGCGAGCCCATCGGCCAAGGCGAACCGCATGCCGGGATCACAGAACGCGATGAGTTGATATGTCTTCCCGGAGGCGTTGCAGAGATTCGTATTCCCGGCGATCCGAATCAGGAACCGCAACGATTGATCGTCTTCCGCGACTGGGTCCGCGAACGCGGGATCCTGCAGGACCTCGACCGGCCCTTCGGAAATGCAGTTCTCCCGGCCGGCGTCATGGCCGGCGAGATTGCTCGAGAGCCAGATCAGCGGCCGGATGTTCGGGTCTGTCACCTGTCGAATGATGACCAGGTGCGGCGGCGCCTCGAGCGGGATCTCGATCACGGTCCCGTTGCCGACATAGGTCGCCCCCTTGATGAGGAGCGGCGAAATGGGCGGCGGCCCGCTCTGCGCCCAAGGCGTCCGCGGATAGGGCGCGTTGTGCTTGAGGAGCTGGCGCGGCGGCGCCGCGATCGTCTCCTGGCCGGCGTCGGACGACGGATTCTTGTCTTCGTCGTAGAACTGTCCCAGGACTTCAGCGACCGCCTGAAGCTGATGCATCGTCGCCGCGCTGGCGTTCCCGTTGTGGACGTGGACGATCTCGAGGTCCGCGAGCGGCGTCAAAGGCGTGACGACGCCGGTCGGGAAATACGGGACACGGTTCCAGATGACGACCGTGTTCTCGGTGATGGCGGTGAGCGCCTCAGCTTCGCCCGGGAGCTTGTAGCCAAGGTCGCCGTTTCCCACGCCGACCCGACTCCCGACCTTCGCGACGAGGAGAGCGGCGATGCCGACCGCGTTCTTGATCCGGTCGACCGACTTCGCGGCGTCCGTCACGTAGGACGCGCGATCGCTGGCGGTGCTCGACGCGAGTCCCTGCGGGACGGACTGCCCCGTGGGCCGTTGCTTGAGAAGTTGAAACGGGCCGGTCCAGGTGCCATTCGTCGCGCTCGCATGATCGACCGCGACGCGGACAACGCGCGATCCATTGTTCCAGTCCTGCCCGGGATAGATCCCGTCGCCAGAACCTACTTCCGGGAGGTCGGAGCCGATCCAGTCGTCGTATTCGAGATCGAAGCCATTCCCGGCCGGAGAATTGCCGACCTTCGAGTTCCCGGCAAGCTGCGCCTGGCCGAGCCCAGCACCGCCGAAGACGCTGTCCCCTTCCCAGGCCAGGGACCCATTGAGATACAAGCGGTAGTAAGGACCGCCTTCCGTGCCGCCGGCGAAGCACCAGAGAATATCCGCGCGCGTCCAGCCGTTCACCGATGGCCCGGCGAGCGTGACCAGTGGGATTCGCACGCCGGACGAGTCCACATTTTCGATCGTGATCTGCCCGCTCGGGATCTGCACGAGGTTGACCCCAGCGGCGCCCGAGGTCGCGCCCCGCACGGAATGCAGGATCGCATACGTCGTGCCGAGCTTCCGCGGCCGAATATACAGCCGCTCCCACAGACATCGGGCCGCGCTGCCGATCGTCTCTTCCGGAACGTGCTGCTTGTAAAGGGCGCTGTTCGAGAGCTTCAGGCCGAAGCCCTCAAGATGCCGGCCGGCGCAGCGGGCCTCTTCCGCGGCACCGTTCCCGGATCCGCCCTCGCCGAGATCCGGCAGCTCGAAGCCGTCGATCCAGCGGCGTCGGGCCATCGCGACGGGCGTCTCGCCCGTGATAGGTGAGACCGCCGGATCCCCAGCGTAGGCGAAGATCCCGCGCCAATAGAACCGGGTCGTCGTCCCAAAGAGACTCGGGATCCCGAACCAGCCGCCGCTCTTGCGCGTGAATGTCGCGACGTTGATCGGGTAGTTCGCGTCGGTGTAGAACCAGTCCGACGTGATGCACGGCGCCACGAAGGCCGCGGCCTTCGCGAGGATAGGCGCGCCAAACTCAACCGCCGCGCCGGCTGGCGCTCGGATGATCGCGCCGACCGCCTGATTGCTCCCGGGATCCGCGTCCGGGATCCCCTGCAGCCGCGCGACCTCTGCCGCGTCTGTCAGGTGGATGATGAAGTGGAGGTATTGGGTCTTCGCCATCGCGAGGTCCTCGCGGCGCGGATCGGTCGTCGCGCCTAGCCGTTACTCGCCGAGCACGTCTTCGGCGCCGGTGACGTGGCCGGCGAGAATCTCGTCGTGCTTCTGCTTCAGGGCTTCTTTCGAAGTCGTAATCTTCTCCGGTGTCCGCGGATCGACACGCTCCATCCAGCGGGACGAAAAAGCGCGCTCGTTCGCGATGAGGAAGACATCGCCGATGCGCCGGCGGCAGTGATCGTAGTAGCCGAGTGCGATCGCCCGGACCTTGATCGGATTCGGCTTCGGCGCGGGCGGAGGATTCCGCGGCGTGACGCCGGGCGCCTTCGCGCGCGCCGGAATTGATCGTGCGATCGCTGCCGGCGGTTTCGGTGTCGGCCTGCCCGCCTTCGGTGTTGCCATGATGCTCTCTCCTTGTGTGACGTCGCGTTACGTCGCGTTACGTGAAGTAACCGACGGCCAGGACGCTCACGCCGGCGCCCGTCGTGACCTTCCAGCCGGGCGTTGTCGCGTTCTTGCACTTGGCCCCGATCGCGATCCAATAGACCCCCACGGCCGTATTGGCTGCGAGAATCGGGATCGCGGAGCCGTCGCCGTCCTTGATCGAGACCGTGCTCGTGGCCGCCGTCGCCACAGCAAGGACCAGGCGCTCGATCACGTCGCCGAGCTGGCCGCTGTCTCCGAGGATCTGGTCGGTCTGCCCCGCGGCGACGGTCTCATAACCCATGTGTGGCACGCCCATGATGTTCGCTCCTTGCTGCGACGGGCCTCGAGTTGGGCCGGCGGAGCGCACCCTACACCCCGCCGGCCCACGAGACTAGCTGATGGTGTAGCCCTTCGCGTAGGCCTTGGCCTGCACGCTGAAGAGCTTCTCCGCCGTCAGCCAGGATGTCAGGGTCACGGTGGCGTTGCCGCCGGCCGGCGTCGCGCGGACGCCGAGATACTGGAGCCAACCCGCGGCCGGCGCGCCCTTCGGGAGCGCCAGGAATAGGAGACCGCCGGCCGGCAGATCGGCCGCCAGGCGCGTCTCTTCGACGAGCACGATGATCCCTGCCGTCAGGGCTGCATCCGTCGTCATGATGACCTCGAGCTTCACGGTCGTGCAGTCCGCGGCCACGTCGACCGCGAACCCGAAGCCGAGCCCCTCGCCGTCTCCGATCGCCCGCTTCGGAATCGAGGCGCCGAGGTTGATCGACGAGAGCGAAACGGCCGCGGCCACGAACGCCTGAGCGTCGCAGACGAGGCCGAGCGCGTCAACAAACATTGATCTATCTCCTCGAAACAGGTGAGAACCACAGAGCGCGACCTCGCGCCCTCGCTTGTTGCGTAGAACTAGCTGACCGTGTCCTCCGACTCGAGGAGCGCATCGCTCGTGTTGATCGGGATCCCACGGAACGACGGCCGGTTGACGCCGTCAATGTTCGCGTAGGTGAGTCCGCCGCCGCCCCGGATGTCGTCGAGCCGCTGGATGTCCAGGAACTCGAGACACGTCCGGTTCATGTAGAACGCCGGCTTGCCCATGCCCATCGTCGGGATCCGGTGGATCGCCTTGATCATGTGCTGGGTCAGGTCGGCCGGCGACGAATTGGCGATCAACGTGCTGATGTCGATGTTGCAGATCCGCACGGCGTAGCGCCAATCTTTCACCGCGATCCCGGCCTGCCACTGCCACCGCTCCTGGAACGCGCGCATGCGCGATCCAGCCACTCCGGCCGTGACCTCGACGGTCACTTCGCCATAGTCGTCGTGGATCAGGCCCGCCTTCGAGCCCTTCGGGAAGATCCCGCTCACGGTGTTGGCGCCCCACACGATGAGCCAGATGCTCGAGTTGTCCGACTGCGCGCCGCCTGCCTTGATGACATGCGAGCCGTTCGTGGCCGTGCTCAGCGAGTAGCGCGGCGAGAGCCCGAGGAACTCCTCGGGTGCGAGTCCGCTGTTCCCGTGGAAGAGCGTCGAGGCCATCTCCTGATTCATCGCCTCGATGAAGGCCTGGGCCTCCGAGAGGCGGAACGCCGAGATGTTCCCGTTCAGGCGCGCCAGGTCGACGTCGACCTCAGACCACGCCTCGAGCATCCCGCACTGCTCGTCGATCTGCGTCGTCGTGGACTTGCCAGGCGTCACGCCCTGGTTGAGCAGCCGCCAGGCCACGGCCGGGAGGCCCGTCCGGACGGTCGTCCGGTGTCCGGTCGGGAGGTTGCCCTCGAGCCAGCGCATGTCCGTCAGGATCTCGTTCGTCTGCTGGAGCAGCTCGACGATGACCGGGACCTTGCCGTCCGGATCGAGCCGCTTCGCCCACTCGGCGAGCGTGAGCGCGCCGACAGATAGAGCCGCCATGTGAACCCTCGCGCGATGCTAAGAGGCTTTCTTCCCGCCGTCATAGAGCACGTCTTCGTGACTACGCTTCGTGTCCCGAGGCGTGCTGATTGAGCCGGGCGGTTGATCCTCGCGCATCAGTTTGCCGATGTCCGCCAAGAAGGAGAACATCTCCAGGTGATTGCCGATGCCTGTCTTGTTGAGGAGGCGCCGAAAGCTCTCCGCTCGTGGATGGCCCTCTGGTCGCACCCGATCGAGGACCCGCTTCACGAATTGCTGGGACTCCTCGAGCTTCTCCCCGCCGTAGGTCGGATCCGCTTCGGTGTCTGCGCGGAACGCGGTCAGCTTCGTGCCGATCGCGCCGGCCTGCAGTTCGAGATAGGCTTGTGCTTCCTCGTTTGTCCAGGCGTACTCTTTGGCGATCGCCGCAACCTCCTCGAGGTCCTTGGCGTCGACGAAGGCCTTCGCCCCGTCCGGAATCGTGAGCGCATACTTCTCGGGAGGTTTCGGCGCGGCGGCCGTGCCGTCCCCGGCCGT
>Ga0210377_10000303_pt1 | contig 46397 bp, 80 predicted proteins | sample PLM4_65_b1redo_FD_155480 | JGI IMG/M metagenome (GOLD analysis project Ga0210377, IMG submission 155480) | Groundwater sediment microbial communities from an aquifer in East River, Colorado, USA - PLM4_65_b1 redo | ecosystem: Environmental > Terrestrial > Soil > Riparian zone | place: USA: East...
AAGATTACGCTCGCTGGCACGCCCTCGACGGCGGGACTCACAGCCTTCAGCATCGACGTAAATCAGGCAAATCTTGACCATGGAAGTATTGGTGGACTTGCCGATGACGATCATACGCAATATGCGCTGCTCACTGGGCGGAGTGGCGGGCAGACGCTGATTGGCGGTACGGCTAGTGGTAATGATCTAACGCTTCAATCTACCAGCAACGCAACACGTGGAACAGTTCAAATTGTAGATGTGTTAAATAGCGCGACTGAACGAAGCTTGCTGTTGGGTACAATTCGTAATGTTTCTTTCTTTACGACGGCGCCAGCTTTGCAAGAAGTTGGTGGCACAATCACTAATAACACCACAGGCACAGCTGGTTTATTAATTACTACACTTTTTAGTGGTTTAGCGGCTCATTCTGCGGGTCTTTGGGTGAATCCAACTTTTTCACCATCAGCTACGAGTAGTCCACAGCGCGGAGTATTCGTAACACCTGTGTTTGATCCACCTAATGGAGTTATAATAGATACAGCCAGAGTTGTGGAATATACTGGGATTACAGGAAGTGACACTGGGACTATTACAAACCTTTACGGGTTGACAATAGGTGGGCCGAGTTATGGTTCCATTAAGCCGACCAATGTCTTTGGGGCTTCTATTAGCAATCAAGGAGCTATCGGTGTGACCACAGCTATCGGTTTGCAAATAATTGGCCAGACCGGCGCTACCAACAATTTCTCATTGGGTTTGCCAGTCGTAGCAATAAATAGCGGCTCAACGGTGTGGACAGCAGGAGTGCCTAGCGCCAATCCAAGCGGCTTAGTGAAGATACAAGACGATGGCGGCAATACGCGCTATATCCCATGTTGGGCGTGAGGAAAAACATGGCTTAGGAACTATGGCCTACGTCAAAGACGTGGGCGTGATGAAAGTGTGGGATGGGACAACTTGGAACAAATTGAAATGAGGGGATAAACAAATGGCACGAACGGTATAGCAGTCAACGAGGCACTCACGGAGCGCGTTGTCGAATTGGAAAAACGGGTGTTGGACAAAGCCATCGCCGACATCCAAAACATCAAAGATGGAACCATTAAACTGCCGAAATAGAAGGATTCACTGCTTTGCATTAAAAAAACGATAAGCGTATAGGCTAGAGTAACCAACGAGGCACCGTCCATCTGGGCCATCCTTCGTATCAAACGAAAGGTGGTCTATGAAACTGTCTCTCAATGTGTCCTACGCGAAACTCCCCGCGGACATCGAATCACCGGAAAAACTCAGTCGCTTTCTAATCACCGAGTCGGTCGCCCGGCGCTTTCCGCAGGGAATGCCCAGGACTGAGTCTCGCCTTTACGCCAAGCTCCTCGATCAGTTTTACGAAGAAAAACCAGAGATCGAGATCGATGAGCCGACATTCCTTCTTCTCAAGGAGTCCCTCGATCAGTCCGCGCTACCGCCACACATGTCGAGCTGGAAGTGGGCGCTCCTCGACAGTCTCGCGGGGGTGGAAAAAGCGTAGATGGACATCTCGCCGGAAAGCTTCAGCATGCTCGGCAGTGCGCTGACCGATCGAAACTATTCCGATGTCGCCCCACAGGGATTTGTTTCGCGGCTACTGTACGGCAACACCCTCGGTGAATCGCCAGCCGATACGGCGCTCAACCGTTCAGGCTCAATCATGGGTAGCGCCAAGACGCTTCCACGCGAAACAGCGGCGCGACAAGGGCCGGGGTTGGCGACTCTTAGCGATATCATCAACTCGGCAAATCCGATCAACTGGATGGGCGGATTTGGCGGTTCCGCGGCTGGCGTGACTCCCGCCTTGCGCACCATCGGCGGCAAAGTATTCCGCGACGCTGCGGCGCCAACGGTGGCGCCATGGTCGGAAGTCTTAAAAGACCTCGTCAAGCGCGGCGAGCCGTTAAACCGGCGCTCCATGCGACCGGCGCTCAGGACTGGCAGTGGCGTGGTTGTTGGTGATACCGCCGGTGGCCATGGTGCTTTATGGGAATCTATATCGCCGGCACAACAGAGGGGCGCCATGGATGGATATGTCGACGGGGCCGGACGGTTTTTTACGCGCGATCAGTCTAACATCGCCGCCGGATCGATGGCGGGGATAAAGGCTGCATTGGAGAATGCACGGTTTGAAGGACGATAAAATGCAGGGCGAAATCCTCACAGGGCAACGTTTTACTAGGCTCGTAGTTCGAGGAGATGCGGGGCCTTATGTACACAAAGGGAAGAGTTACCGCCGGGTGCACTGCCAGTGCGATTGTGGCGCGGACGTTGTCTGTCGCCCGACCGATCTTAGGAGCGGTAACACTCAGTCTTGCGGTTGTTTAAGTCGAGATATGACAGTCGAGCGGTCGACGGTTCACGGAGATGCTAAACGCCAAGGTAGATCTCCCGAATATCGCACTTGGCACGGCATGAACGAACGCTGTAGGTATCCAAAACATAAAGATTGGCAGTACTACGGAGGCCGCGGTATTGCAGTCTGCGATGAGTGGCGCAACAGCTTTCCCGCCTTCCTCGCGCACGTAGGCCGCAAACCGTCGCCCCAACACTCGATCGACCGCATCGAAAACGATCGGGGATACGAGCCCGGTAACGTGCGCTGGGCCACGGCCAAGGAGCAGACGGCGAATAGGGGCAAGCGGTCGCTCGAAAACGCACTGCTCCAAGAACGATAAGGAGATTTGATTATGGCAACAGGCTCAAGTAGCTCGGTTACGACCCAACAATATCCGGTCGATATGGCCGAGATGATCAAGCAGTTACAAGGTCAGATCGGCGGGCTCAACACCGGCCAAGCGACGCAGGAAAACTTAAACTCGCTGATGAATAACCCGCTGTCGAGCGAGTTGTTCACCGGAACGATCGGGCCTATCCTAAATCAGCTTAAAGATTCGGAAGGCCAATCGCGCACCGCGCTCGCCGATCAATTCAGGATGGCCGGCGGTGGCCAGGGTGGCGCGCTGCAATCCGGCGCCTTTGCCAATGCGGCAACGCGCAACGAACAGAATATTCTCGCCAATCGCTCCAACGTCGTCGCCAATAAAGCGAGCGAAGTTTTCCGCAACCTCTTGTCCGGTCTCGGCCTCGGTCTCAATGCCGAGCAGGCGCAAGAAGGCCCGACAAAGCTCGGCTTGGGTCTATTGGGCGCGGTCCGGCCCACCACTACGACAACGCAGGGGTCTAACTCTTCGGACGCCGGCACGGTCGGCGGTATTTCCGATCCGTTCGGTATGCTCAATTATAGTAGTGGTTCTAACATCACTACGGGACCCACCCTTGGTGGAAGTAGACCTCTCGATAAGGAGTTTTATGGCGGTTACGGCGGTGGCGGCATGATCGGTCCCAACTACGATCCGATTGAGAATGAGTACAGTAAACTCCGCTCACAGGAATACGAGAGGCAACTGGCTGGTTGGAACGCAGATAGGTATCCGTCTGCACAGCAAACTAGTTACCCTCAGACCTTCACCGGCATCGGCTCGGGGCTTAATCCAGATCAGATGCTTTCAGGCGAATATTAAGAGGTGATCGATGGCGTACACAGAAGAAGAAAAATATAAACATCAGGCGTATCAATTCCTGGTCGATCAGATGAACAGATCGCGCGGCCAGGAGATGTCCGGCCTGGCCGGTCTCATCAACGCCAGCGGGATCAATCCCGAGGCTGGCCAAGCAGCGCTTACGCGCTACGGCATTAACACGCCAGTCGGCCAAAGTCGCCAACAAGCTGCGCTCCAACAGCAGATGCAGTTGGCGGCGTTCAGGGCGGCGCTCAGCGGCAAAAAGGGAGGCGGTGCTCTGCCGCCGGACCTCATCGGCGCCATCGGTACGCCGGATTTTGGCGCTCAACTGCGAAGCTCTGTCGGGTCGCTAGATCGCCAATCGGTCGAGATGCTCATGAACCTCGATCGCCAGGAGCGTCAATTCCAAGCCAAGGGCGTCGCCAAGCCCGGCAAAGCGAGCCCCTACTTGCTAAAGCTGCGCGAGATGGAAGCGCTCGGCATTCCTATCACCGAAGAAACGGTACGAGGCGCCTACGGCAACAAGGAGAATGTGATCGATAAGGGATCAACGACTGGCGGGCACTGGTGGGGTGGAGGAACAAAAGTTCCGCCACGTCAAATATCGCTCTCGGCGCTAGCCGGTTTGGGTGGCGGCGCGACACAGGATCTGCCCACCGATGTAGCGGCGCCGGACGATCGCATGAGGCGGCTCGGTTCAACACTTTTTGGAGACTAAAGGAGAATAGGTTTGGCAACCGAAGGCGTAGAAAGTCTCTATCCGGCGTACTCAGACAAAATCCGTGCAGCTCGCGAACAGGGATTTTCTGACACCGAGATCCAATCAGTCTTCCAGTCGCGCATCCAAGAGCAGTCCCGTTCGGGTCAGTCAGTTCGCCAAATTCAATCGACCCTCGGTCAGGAGCAGCCTGGATTCTTGCAGCGCCTCGCCAGCGGGCCAGCCGGCGACCTTGCGCAGAGCAGCCTAGAGGCTGCGGCCTATCCCGTCGAAGTAGCTACCGGCGCCATCGGTGGCATGATTCCACCTGTCGCCAGGATCGGCGCGGCCGGTCTCGCCAATCTAGTCGCCGCTGCTACGAACTCCGATCCGCGCGCGTTGGAACGTAAAGCGCTTTCTTACGTCGATAAAGCCGAGCCGTATCTCGCCTACCAGCCACAAGGCAAACTTGCCCGAACCACACTGGAAGTCGCAGGCGCGCCGTTTGTAGCGGCAGAGGAAGGGCTCAAGGCGGCCGGCGTACCAGAGGAAATCGCCAAGCCGGCGGTCGAAGTCGGCGGGCTCGTGTTGCCGTATCTCTATCACCGGATCGTTGGACGGGCGCCGGTCGATAGTCCTGAAGCGAGGCAACGGTTTTTACGCCAAGCAAGCGAAGAGGCTAAGCGCATAGAAGAAATCGCACCGCCCGATCTTCCGGCGCGAATCGAAGCGGCCAAGCGCGACGGCTTCAGCGAGCAAGAGATCGCGCAAGCCTTGACTGAACGCGCCTCAAAGCCAGTCGTAAAGCAGGAAGTCAGCGTGGAGCCAAGCGCCAAGGGGCCAGAGTTTTTCTCTACCCTCAAGGATCTTGGCTACACCGACGAGCAATTAAAGACGATGCCGTTTGCCGAGAAGGTGCGCCGCGCGCGCGAGCGAGTACCGGCGGAAGAGCCGCCGCCGATTGAACAGCCGGCGGCCCCCGAGCCCGTCGCTCCCGAAGCGGCTCGGCCGCCAGAAGCCACGCCAACCGACTTAACGCCAGAAGCTCAGCCGCCCGAAACGGCGGCGCCGGTAGAGCCGGTTAATGCGCCCGAAGTAAAAAGCGCTCCTGTGGAAACGCCCACAATCGCCCCAGAATCGACGCTACCGCCGAAAGTGGCAGCAGAGGCCGCGCCACCGATCGAGACGCCGCCAGCGCCTAAGGGTGAGCCGGCGCCGGTCACTTCTGAAGCGACAAGTATTAAGAACGCAGTGGTCGATCGTGAGCTGGCCGCGCAGGGGTCGCCGCCCGCGCAGCATGGCCAGCGCATGTCATTCGAAGAGGCGCGCGCCGCCGCCGCCAAGACGATCGAGGGCGATCCGCTCGCCGGCAAGAAACTCGTCGACGAGCTGGCGGCCAACCCGCGACCGCCTACGGCAACCGAGGATGCTCTCTTACTCCACGAACAAACGCGATTGAAAAACGAGCGCGTAAAGGCCGAGGACCGGCTCATCGAAGCGCAGAAGTCCGGCAATCCCGAAGCGATTACCGAAGCGAAAGGCGGGGTCGAGCAGGCCAGGACGGACTTTGCCGCCGTCGGCGACGTGGTTACTCAGGTCGGCACGGAAAGTTCTCTTAGCTTGGGCCATCGTCGCATGTTAATGCGCGAGGATTACTCGCTCGCCGAAATGGAGAGACAGAAACAGATCGCCAACGACGGCAAGCCATTGACCGAAGCGCAGGCGGCCGAAGTAAAAACGCTCCACGAAAAGATATCCTCCACACAGAAAGCGTTCGACGAATATATTGCCAAGGCCGAATCCGCTAAGGCGGAGGTCGAATCGAAGCTGGCTCATACCCGCCTGATGGTCGAAGCCGCAAAGGGCCAGGCCGTCGAGCCTCATATCAAATCGCTTGCCGATCGAATCGTCGCGACGATGGACACCAGGGCGGACGCGGCGCGTATCCGGCTGAAAGAAAAACTCGGCCACCTGTCTGCCGGTGTGGACCCGACCCTAATCGCAGACATGGCGGAAATCGGCGCGGCGAAGTTCGCCCACGGCGCGGTAGACTTCGGACGCTGGTCGAAACTGATGATCGATGACCTCGGCCAGAAAATAGAGCCCTACTTAAAAGCAGTATGGGATGCAAGTCAGAAAGCAGTCGATGATTTTATCGAAGCGCGCGTGCCGAAAAGTCAAAAAGAGCCGATCAAGCGGGCGATCAAAGGCCAGGACGCTGCCGGGCAGCGCGAGGCGATCAAGGAGCAGATTCGGGCCAAGGCGGAAAGCGGCGATGGTGATATCACCAACCTCGCGCAACGGCTGGCCAGGGGTTTTGTCCAGGAAGGCATTAAGGAGCGCGGCGCCTTGATCGACGCGGTGCATGGCGAGCTAAAAAGCGTCCTACCGGAAACGACTCGGCGGGAAACGATGGACGCGATCTCCGGCTACGGCAAACTTAGGCAGCTCTCCAAAGACGAAATATCGGTCCAGTTGCGCGACCTAAAAGGCCAAATGCAAAACGTGGCGAAGCTTGAGGACATGGAGGCCAACCGGCCGCCGCTTAGAACCGGCGTGGAGCGGAGAATCCCAACTACCGAGGAGCGCCGACTGATCAAGCTAGTCAACGAGGCAAAAGATCAGTTTCAAATTCCGATCACCGATGAGGCTACACAGCTTAGATCCTCGCTCGATATGCTCAAAGCGCGGATGCAGAACCAGATCGAGGATCTTCAGGGTCGGCTTGAACGCGGCGACTTTGGCAAAAATCCGCGCCGACTCATTCAGACCGACACCGAAGCAACCCGGCTCTCTTTCGATCTCGCCCAAACCAAGGCTCGATTCAACGAAGGTCTTTTTAAAGACCAGCTCGCTAATCGTTCTCTACCGCAAAAAATTCTCGGCGGCGCCGGTGAGGCTGTTCAGACATCGCGTTCGTTACTTACTAGCCTGGACCTCTCGGCGGTGCTGCGACAAGGCGGATTTGTTGGCCTCGGCCATCCGATCCGCGCTGCTCATGCCTTCCCGGACATGTTCAGGGCATTACTCTCAAAAGAGGGTGAGCATCGAGTCCAGCAGGAAATTCAACGCCGTCCCAATTATCAGCTCTACAAGCGAGCAAAACTCTACCTCTCGGAACCTAGAACAACCCTGGCGCAAATGGAAGAAGCCTACATGTCCCGATGGGCTGAGAAAATCCCTGGCGTCGGCGCCTCTCAGCGGGCCTACACGACGTTTCTAAACAAGCTGAGGGCGGATTCCTTCGATACGATGGCCAACACTCTAAGCCGGAGCGGCGAGCTCACGGCGGTAGAGGCAAAGGCGATCGCCAATTACATCAATGTCGCCACTGGGCGCGGAGACTTCGGCGTGAGCAATTCGAGCGCGTTGGTAGGACTCAATTCGATATTCTTTGCGCCACGCTTTATAGCGAGCCGTTTCCAACTACTCACAGGTCAGCCGCTTTATCGAGGCAGCGGGCGGACCCGGACCCTAGTCGCTCAAGAGTACGCGCGTTACCTAACTGGTGTCGCCACCGTGTACGCGCTCGGCAAGTTAGCCGGCGGCGACCTAGAGACCGATTCGCGTTCGTCGGACTTCGGCAAGCTTAAATTCGGTAACACGCGTGTCGACCTGTTATCGGGCCTCGCGCAGGTCACTACTCTGCTTGGCCGCGAGGCAAGCGGCGAAACTAAAAGCATCAGCGGTAAGATCACGCCCATCCGCGGCGACAAGGTGCCATACGGTGGGAGCAACGCGGCGGATGTAATTTTCCGGTTCTTACGCACAAAGCTCGCGCCCGTGCCTTCTCAGGCGCTTGATGTCCTCACGGGTAAAAATGTCGTGGGACAGCCCGTCTCGCCGCAATCGTTGGCGACGAATGTCACCGTGCCGCTTGCCCTGCGGGATATCTACGACGCCATGATTGATCAAGAGGTGCCACGAGGCACGGCGCTGGGAATCCTAAGCATATTTGGAGCCAGCTTGCAGACCTACGATCCCCAAAAGAAAACAGGGAGTTAGCAAACCATGGAAGATTCCCCGCTTAAAAAAATACTGATTGGCCATGAGGGGTTGCGGCTGAAACCGTATCACGACACGGTCGGCAAGCTCACTATCGGAGTGGGCCGCAACCTCGACGACGTTGGCATCACGCGGGAGGAAGCGATGATGCTGCTCGATAATGATATCGCCCGGTCCGTCGCCGAGTGCCGAAAAAATTTCCCCTGGTACGACGACCTCAACGACGCGCGCAAAACCGCGGTGATCTCACTGGTCTTTAACATGGGAATCGGTGGAGTGCTGACGTTCCGAAAAGCGCTCGCGGCTATGGCGGCCGAACAATGGGATGAGGCGGCGAAACAATTCCTCGACAGCCGCTGGCGCAGACAAGTGGGCAGGCGTGCCGAGGAGATTGTCTACATGATCCGCACGGGAGAGTATCGCAGTGAATCTGGAACGGCTTAAACAGGAAGAAGATGAGGTTGCCAAAGTGATTGAAAACTGGACCCGGCGCAAGCGTCTGATCGCTTATAAATGCCTCTACGCGATGGATTTGCGGATCAGCAACATCGATTATGAAATCATCCGGTCTTTGCGGGAGGAAGAAAAACAACCATGATCCCATTCGAGATGAACGGGCTATTTTTGCTTTTGCTCGCAACGATCATCGCCTTATTGGCGTGGGCGCTTAAACGGCTGATATCCATCGATCGCACAACGGCGGAACTGAACGCTTGGACGGTTGGACACGAAAAGTCAGATGACAAGTTCCAAAAAAGGATCGACGAAAATCTAAGTCGGATTTGGATGAAACTCGACGATAAATGAAAAATCGGTTTTGGAAAGGAGTCATAATCATGGTTGCAATCGTTAAGGCATTACTGATTTTCGGCTTACTGTTGCTGGGTGGATGCTCAGGTATCCTCTTGCGCGGCGCCGCGGACCCGAAGGATCTCACGCCGGAGCAAATCAAGGCGTACAACGAAGTCGGCTCGAAGGTTTATAGTTGTCTCCAGATCGCAGGACCGCCGCCGTCCGGTGGAACCACGATCGTCGTGATGCCGAAGGACTCTCAGTCAGTGGTGCGGTTTCTGCCGAATTGCATGCTGCAGATGCCCTAACTACTCGCTGAGGTTTTGCAGACGGCGCTTACGCCGGCGTAAGCGCACATGCCCCTGCAAACAGGACATTCGCGTGCGTGGTTGTGGACGGGCTTTTTCTCACCAGTGTTACAGGGGAGGCTATTCACTTGTCACCTGCCATAGCCCGCCTCCCCATTTCGGCAGCCATAGCCCGCCTCCCACCTTCTTACAGGGGGCGATATCCTCGGGGTCCAGGCTGTCACCGTCCCGAGGATCGTTATAGTACGGGCGGCAAGGTTCTCCAGTCTCGGGATTACGGTATTCGCCATGAATCATCAGCAGGAATCCCAGTATCAGCCAAACTAAGACCGCGGCTAAAGGCGCGATCGACCGAAATTTCCTTATCATAACTCCCTCTCTCATGTGCCACTTTTTGTCACTTGTGACGTAATGCGCCGTTAGGTCTGCGCCCAAGCTGGTGTAAATTTTTACGGTTCTGCCATTCGACGCGGCGGTCGATAGCCCTGGTTTCCAGCCATGCTCCAATCACTGCCAATTGATCCTCTATATTCAACCAAAGATTCACGTAACCGCTATCCGCCAGTCTCATTAAGCACGCAATCGCCGCGCCACGTCGCTCGTTGTCAACCTTCGTCATTTTTTTATCATTGTTCATTGGTTAACCTCTCGATCTCGGCCATCAGTTGCTCCCCCTGTTTCTTCAGCTCGGCAATTTGATCCTGCAATTCGGGTGCCTTCGGTTGTGATGGCGTCGGGAGATTCGCCCACCAGAGTAAATCTTCGGCGATTGCGAATTGGCGGATAATCCGAAGAATGGCCCAGGCCGGGATAGTGTTTCGTCCCTTCTCCCAATTGTTGTAGGTCTGGTTACCGCTAAGACCAAGAGTTTTGTAGAATGCGCTGTTTTTACCCTGCGGCACCCTTGCCCTGACTTTTAAAAGCCACTTCTCGAACTCCGCGTTCTCAGGCTCATCCTTGCCCTCTAAATCGCTCATTCGTCCAGCATCCGCAGCTACGGTAATGGCCTTTCGGGCGGCGGCTAGTCTCGCCGGATTGTAGAAAGCCGGCTCTTCGTCATGGTCCCACCATTTCCGCCTGACATCGTAGGCTTTACAAATTGTGCGCTGTGCGAGAATCGGTATTTTCCTGATCCCGTTCTCCCAATGGCGAACGGCGCTTTCCGTGACTCCACATAACTTCGCAATGTCGAGGCACGTTAATTTTTGTTCTGTCCGTATTCTCCGCAGTTTAGATGCTTGATCCATATCGATTTTAGTACAGCGTACTGAAGACCACTTGACACGCGGTACACTGTACTATACAACCCCCATTCAGGAGAGCAAAATTACGCATGACAACGCACGAAGAGCTTATGAACTCAGCCCGGTCCATTGTCAAGTACAAACCTCTACCAAAGAGACGTTTTTGCAGGTTTTGCCGTAAGAGCTTCAAGCCGATTAATCCCTGGCACATCTACGATACGACCTCTTGCCGCGTGTTGGATTTTCAGGCCAGACGGCTCGTGGACCGGCTTGAGGCTCTGAAATCCAGTCAAGAAGGAAACGGCTCTACAAAAAAACGGAGCTCAAATCAACGGAGAAGGTAGATGAAAATTATGAATCTCGAAGAGAGAATGATACCCGAACCGAATAGCGGCTGCTGGCTGTGGCTCGGTGCGGTCAATGATCGCGGCTACGGCCAGGTCAGACAAAACCAGATCACACTTTATGCGCATCGACTCTGCGGGTGTTGGCCAAGGCGATGCGGGTGAAGCCATGAACGACGAATCAATATGGAAAGCCGCAAGGGCAATGCAGGAAGCGGCAGCTAAGGCAGAACGAGCGGCGGATCGCATAGAGCAGGCCGCGCAAAGGATAGCCTTCCTCCTAGAAGACGGGTACGGCGGCAATGGATTAAGGCTGCTCGAAGCGCTGGAAAAGATCGAGGTGAAGTCATGAGCACGAAACGCACAGGGGCAGGGACGTGGGAATCGGATGGAACGTCTGTTTGGACGGAATCCAATTCTTTGATTGCTACGCCGGGTCATTCGATACCTAATGAAGAAAGAAAACAAAACTCCCGCTTTATCGTCCTCGCTGACCACCACTTCGAGGCGATGAGGGAAACACTGGAAGCCCTTGTTGATTGGAACAACAAAAGGTCCATCGATCAATCGTGGTGGGATTCGGCGGCAAATATCCTCAAAGCAATTAAAGCCGAGGAAAACAAATGAACCAATATACACCCTACAAGCTGATGGAACGCCATCGCGCCCGCGCCGTTCTCGCCGCTATCGAAGCCGAAAGGACCAAGCTATGAAGTCAATATTTAAGCTTATCCTATCCAAGTTTCGCCGGCGCCGCCGCGTGGCAGATCTCACGCCGTTTCAAAAAATCATTTACTTGAGCGTCAAGAGGGTGTGATCGATAGAAAAGAGGGAGACATGAAGAAGCCGAGGCAAGCCGAACGCCAAAGAACCGTCGCCATCAAGAAAAAACTGACTGGGATAATGAACCAGCTAGAATCTCTACGCCGGGACTGCGATGAGATAATCAGTCTGCCGTCAATCTCGAAGGCGGAGCGAAGAACTTGGCAAGCAATCATCAATCGAATCGGGTCAGTGATGTACGCCGTACAGGATTGTTTTGTGCCGTGAGACCAATGAAGCCGCTCGCAATAGAGTTATTCGCCGGCTTGTTTGGCTGGGGCGAGGGATTGATTGCTGAGGGGTACAAAACTATCGGGTTTGACATCATCGACATGTTCGCGGAACTCAGGATGGAGCGCAGGCCAGAATTCAACCTTGTTTTGCAGGACGTGACCACGCTACACGGTTCGCGATTTAAAGACGCCGCAATCATCGTCGCCTCTCCACCATGTCAAGCTTACTCATACAGGGCTATGCCATGGAAGAGAGCGAAGGCGCTACCACCACCCGACAACACATTATTCGAGGCATGCTTTAGGATTCAGCGCGAGGCAAGTGAGGCTGCGGGTCATCGCATTCCGATGATCGTGGAGAACGTCCGCGGTGCGCAGAAGTGGGTCGGGCGCGCGAAGTGGCGCTACGGAAGCTACTACCTCTGGGGCGACGTGCCGGCGCTGATGCCGATGACTCAGCAAATCAAAGGCGCCTGGAATAACACGACGCACGGGAAGTGCCGACGGATAGAGAGGATCAAGAGTAATGAGCGAGTCAAGATCGCGGGGCAGAATTGGAGTCGCTACAAAAAGACCGGCGAAGTTTCGCCGCATTGGAATATGCAAGGAATTAAAAATACTGGCGGCAGTTGGTTCCCCGTGTCTCACAACGGAGACGTCGTTAAGCAGGTCAACGATCCGAGAGACTCACAAGGGAAAAGCCGCTCCGCCCGCAAGCGCGCCTCGGCGGAGATCGCGAAGATTCCGTTTCCCTTGGCGAATTGGATCGCTAGGTGTTTCTATTAGTTGCTACAAAGATTACACGGTTCTGGCTCGCGAGTTTATTCGCGAGGCAAGGATCGCCGAATTTCGCGGCTCGTTCTTGGATGCCGCAAAGGAGATTCGACCATGAAACCAAGACAAGTCATCTGGGAAGCCCTAGTAGAACGATCGATCAAACATCGGTCGGCGAGAATCCGCCAGCGCATGGAGTGGCTCTGCGCATTAATCATGTTGATTGGGGGGCTGGCGTTGCTCGGCGCGAAAATCTACCAGAGCTTCGCGCGCGGCAACCCGGCGTTTGTCGCGGTTTATGATGAGGTAGGGCGGATGGTTAGCGGGGAAGGGAGAAAATGACAGACATGACCCCACAACAACAAGCGGAAGAGCTGTTGCCGTGTAGCGCAGGATGTAGAAAGTCTTTAATTGATCCATTGCACTATGCTTTTTGTCAAGCTAATAACCGTCCCGCCGTCGCCGCCGCATTGGCGCAGCGGGACACCGAGATCGCAATAATAAAGCAAGAACAGCGTAATTTGGATTTGCTATTCGTGGAAGTTGTCGCCAAATACGAAACTCTCCGCGCCGTCAACGAATCCCTGCACGCTGAGCGCGCAATGGAAAGAGATATAGCGCTGCTTTACATACAGCTACCGTTTAGGATTGCGCAAACCGTCGAAGAGGCCATTCGTACTGCCGAGCAGAAAGAGCAAGAGGAAGAGAATCAGCGATGAAAATTTCATATAAAAACTTCTTGGCCCAGCTCACCGGCGCGCGCCTATGCGACGAACATCGATGGGTAGGACTCAATCAGGAGCGGGCGCTTTGGGAAATTTTCGCGTTTGATGACGACGGCGCTTACTACTTAAATCCTCAACAGCGGAATGTATTTCGCGCCGTCGACTTTCTCGACCGCAAGCTTAGCGAACTCGATTGGGGCGCGGAGGTAAAGGACGATCCTAATTATCACGAGCCGAAAAGTTTTGTGATCCAATGATCGGAAATAAACGAAAATCTTTGGGCGTTATCAAATGGCCCAAAATTGAAGTTAGTAGCTTCAACGGTCATTCGGGCCTAACCGTACTCAAGATATTCAACGGAGACAAAATCGTCAAGGTTGAATGCAACTCGTACTATCTGGCGCGACAGCTCACTGACAGCGCACGAGTGATCGCTAAGTATCATCGCGAATATACTCAACTAGAGCGGCAAACTTATTTGAACCTGAAAAAATACACGGGCTACGTACCCGAGGATGGTGAAGAATGAGCATCGATTGGATCGACAAAGAAAAGCAATGTTGGGATGACGGCATCAATCGCGCGCTAACTCAGGATCAACACGTCGTAGTTAATGCTCGCTACCCAGGCGCAACTTTGGAGTATTGTTGCCAATGCGGTGAGGCAACGGGACGGGCGGGGCGTGGTGACGACAGCCTGTTTACTGAGGATTTGGGGCCGTTCTGTCTTGTCTGCTGGGAAGACATTTGCGGTCTATGCGGCAAACCTGGAGCGGATAAATACGCGCATCCCATCCATTGGCCCGGCGAGCAAGTGCCAGATGGTCCGCTGGTTCATGCCGCGTGCGAGAATGAAGAATGTCGCCGCGCGCACTCATTGCTGAGCGATAAGCAACAGGCGGATTTTTTGAGGTGGATATGAACATGAACAAAAAAGCTCGGGCTCTAGTCGTCGAGCAGTTCGTTGAACGCAGGCGCTCCATCGCCGAAGTCGCGGAGATTTACGGCAAGAGCGGGGAACAGATCGAGCAAATAATCCGCGAAAGCCTGATCGTCAAAGTGCTCGACGATCATATTGCTGGGCGAGGCAATGAAGCCGTTGAGGATGCAAGTATTCGCGAATTAATGACGCATTTGGATACCACTGCGAACAAATGAGCAACCCAGTCATCAGCTTTGGCGGCCTCGATATGCGCACGGCGGAGGAAAAGCGGCTCGACGCGATCTTTGAAGATCACTGCGATGGCCATCCGTTCGGCGCCGTCGGCATCGATGACTATGAAGAGTGTCCGTTTTGTGTCGAGGCGCGGGAATTGGGCAAGGATGTCAACGGAGGTTAGATCGATGACCCCAACCTGCCCCGGCACAAGAAACGCGAACACCGGTTCTGCGTCGCACAAGCCACACCGGCTATGTCAGCTGTGCAGGGAGATTTCGTTGTCGTCGAGGACAAGCGGATCGTGGGTTTGTTGTCTGTGTCTGAATCTGCAGCATTACCGGAGTGCAGCAGAGGTGAAGCTGATCAAGCTCGAGCCGCATTCTTACATCCAGAAATGGCACTGCTCCGCGTGTTTTAAAGAGGCGGAGTGCGCGCGGAAGAGGATGTTGTTTCGTCAACACTACGAGAGGGGACGGAAGCAGGATCTAATCAACGACAGGAGATGAAAAGGAGAAATCATGTCAGACGAGAAGGAAACAGAAGTCGAAGTCTTGAGCAGTAACGCCGTTGAGTCAATGACAAGGGGTGAGATTGGAACTCAGATAGAAACCGCGCACCGTTTCCCGCGCTCGATGGAGAGGTTTAAGAAACACGGCATCGAAATGGCTACCATCGATGACGAGACAGCGGCGAGTTGCCTCTATCGCCGGCCAGTGGGCAAAGACGAAACAGGGCAAATGAAATTCGCCGAGGGCATGTCGATCCGCATGGCCGAGATTGTCGGCGCGGCTTACGGCAACCTGCGGGTGTACGCTACGCTCATGGAGCAGACCGAGCGCCAGGTGGTAGCGCGGGGCATGGCGATGGACCTTGAGAGCAATTTCGCCAGCTCAAGCGAGGTGGTGGAATCTACCGTCGACGCCAAGGGGCGCCCGTACAGTGAGCGCATGCGCGCTGTAGTGGCTAAGGCGGCACTTGCCAAGGCGCGGCGCGATGCGACGTTTCAAGTGGTTCCCAAGGCCCTCGCCAGGCCGATTGAGCTTGCGGTGCGGAAACTCCTACTCGGCGGAACCAAGAGCATGGAAAAGCGTCGGGCGGGAGTACTGGGATGGATCGGCACGCTCAAGGATGCCTCGCATCCGAGCGGGTTATTCGATCCGAGGCGAGTGTGGCGCGCGTTAGGAATCGAAGGCGAAAGCGATTTGGGCCTTGATCATATTGAAACGTTGACGGGTATCCGCACGGCCATCAAAGATGGTGAGACTACGATCAATGAGGCGTTTCCCGAAGCCGAGCGGTATACGGCGGCTACTGCCAAAGCACCGACGGCGGCCGGCGCCAGTCCTGACGGCATGAGCTACAAGGCGCAGCTTGAGGCCGTGCTCCTCCAAGCGGCCGGCAATTCGGCGGGTGCGAAGGCGTATCTCAAGGAACTGACGGGCAAGGTTTTTATGACGAATGTCAGCGAAGCCGAGGCGGAGAAGGCACTTAATATATTCGCGGCGAAACAGGCGGCTGGTCAGGAAGCGGCGAAAGAAGCGGTGGCATAATGGACGATTTAGAAGTTCTCGAACAAAAATCAAAATCGATGTTCGACAGAGCGCGAGAGATGCAAGTTACTTGCGACGAAGAATATTCGCTTGCCGGTGAGTTCGTGATGGGTTGTAAGTCGCTTATCAAGGAGATTGGCGATGCTCACGAAGCCAACATAGATCGTTGGCACAAGGGGCACAAGGCGGCGCTTGCAGACCGTGATAAAAATCTTTTGCCCGTGCAACAGGCGCTTGAATTTGTCGGTGGGAAAAACGGCACGGCGCTGATCTATAAACAAGAGCAAGATCGGCTCGCAAAGGAAGAAGGTGACAGGATCGATCGCGAGAATAACAAAACGGATGAAGACGCGAGGCTCAAAGAAGCTGAACGGTTGGAAGCCGAGGGACAAACGGAAGAGGCCGAGAAAATCCTCGACACTCCGCCGCCGCCGGTGCGACATATTAAATTCATCACATCAGTGCCGAAGGTTGCCGGACTGTCGACGAAAAAGGAATGGAAAGCGCGGATCGTGCAACCTAGTAAAGTAGTCCGCTCCTGCTGTTTACCCGATCAAACAATCATCAACATGACGGTCAAGGGATTTATGTCGAGCATTAAAGACCCGACGCCGGAACAAATCAAAAAGTTGGAAGATGAAATCGGCGGCGTCGTAGTTGAACAGGTGGAAACGTTTGCCGGCCGTATAAGGGCATGAGCGCAAGATGACCACTGTCAAGCATAAAAATCAGTTTCAACATAAGAAGTTGCTGAAATGCGCATTTCGGCAACCAGAGGAGGAACGATGTTCAAAACAGCAAAAGTAAACGCTAAATCACGTCAACACGTACAAGCCATGCACCAGCAACTGCTCGCGCCACCGACCGAAAAGGAGCTGGCCGCACTGCGTGAAAAGCTCTCTGATCTGGTCGGCGGATATATCTCATTGGAGGAACAGAAGAAGGCCGCGGACGCCGACTACAATGAGCGCATGGCCGATATTTGGGACGAGGTGAAGGCATTGCGGGCGCGCATCACAGAGGCGGAAGAGGCAGTGGGGTAGGAAAGGATTAGAAAATTATGCGTGAATTTTTAAATTTAGCAAACGAGTTTAGGGGTTGTCCAATCGTCGATGACGAATTTCCATTACACCGCGATAGGTTTGATCTTGCGCTTGATTATTTGACAAAAAATATGCCGAAAATTATCTGCCTCTGTGGTTCGACGCGATTTTGGACCACCTTTCGCAATGAAGGGCTACGATTAACGCTGGAGGGCGCGATCGTTTTATCGATTGGAATTTGTGATCCAATCTCAATGGCTCACGCTCATCCCGATAGCGCCGCTGGGTATTTTATCAAACAGCGACTTGATATTCTGCATAAGCGCAAAATAGATTTAGCTGACGAAATTCTCGTTTTGAACGTTGGCGGCTACATCGATGACTCTACTAGGTCAGAAATTCTCTATGCTCGGGCGGCAGGTAAGCAAGTAATTTTTTTGGAATCAGAGGCGGCGGGTTGAGAGACGATGCCGAGAATTAAGAGATATTTTCCAGTTAGTCATGACATCAATCGTGATCCGGAAGTCCGGGAATTGACAGATACCTTTGGCGACTGGCTTTTGTATGCCTGGTTGGAAATTCTCGCGGTAACCGATCCGAATGACGGCGAATGGATGGGGACACCTTCAAAGATAGCTGAACGGCTCGCGACCCTTTGTCTTGGACTAAATAGAGACAAAGATCATGTGCGTCGCAGATTCAAGGGAACTAACGCAGCGCACCGGGCGGAAATTGCACTTTATTGGATGTGTTTGAAGCATTGGCTTATCCCGATTGTGGTGAATTCGGAAGGTGAGTCCGTGCCAGAATCGTTGCCTAATCGTGCCGGAATGGTAGCCGAATGGTCGGCTAATCGTGACCGAATCATTACCGAATGGTCGACGAATCGTTGGGGTACTCATCAAACAATCGTAGGGTTTAAGGTACGCAACTATTTGAAATATCACAAAACGAGGGGGCAAGCTAGCTCCCCTCCTAACCCTCCTAACCCTCCTAACCCTCCTAATCCTCTTAAGAAAGAGGATTATAAGATTCCGCTAAAGCGGAAAAACAAAAAACCCTACCCCGATAACTTTGAAATTTCTGAAGGACTTCGGGAGTGGTGTTTAACCCAACATGTCAACGATCCAGAATCGCACCTGGAAGCGTTCAAAGATTATCACGTCGCCAAGAGGTCTACGTTTGACGACTGGAACGCGGCGTTCAGAACTTGGGTACGCAATGCGGCGCGGTTTAGTAATAGCAGCAGTGGATCAACCAGATTCGAACGTGAGCAGGCCGCGCGCAAAGAACAGACGCGCCGGCTACTCACCAGGGGGATATAGTGAAAAGAGAAACCTTTAACGTCGGATTTACTGCGATGGTGAAAACGTATGCTTACGTCGGAGAACGCGCCGACGTTGAAACGATGGACGTGTATTGGGAGATGCTACAAGGCTTGCCTGACGAGGCATTTAACAGTGCCGTGCGGGCATGTTTGAGTGAGTGTAAATTTTTCCCCACAATCGCAGAGCTCGGCGAGGCCGCGTTGCCGGTGAACGGGCTGGGTTACAACTGGCGCCAGCAGATCGAGCGTAAAGCACGGCGAGTTGCGATCGAGGGCGATCCACGGGTTGGAAAGTTAATCGGGAGCATCACAAAGGGCACGGAGAACGCGGCCAAAGTTTTTGAAGGTCGTTATAGGGATAGACGATGAAAAATATTGCGGCGTTATTCAGCTCAGCAACGGATGAATGGAGCACACCTCCAGAAGTGTATGCTGATTTGAATGCTAAATTTTGTTTTGATTTTGATCCATGTCCACTTGGGGGAACTCAGGACGGTTTGGCTTCTCTTTTTGTTCCATGGGCTAACCGCAGGATCTTTTGTAACCCTCCCTATGGTCCAGGAGTTCACAAATGGTTAGAGCGTGGATTAGAAGCGGATTTGGCGGTATTTCTGCTACCGGCCAGAACGGATACGCGATGGTTTCACGACATAGTTTTGCCAAAGGCTAAGGAGATTCGGTTCATTCGAGGTCGTTTAAAATTTGGCAACGCAAAAAATAACGCTCCGTTTCCCAGCATGGTTGTTATTTTTGAAAGGGTGAGCGATGGCCAGAGGTAAAGCGGCTACGGCGGCGGCACAGGCACAAGCGGCGAGCAGGCCCCAGCAGATGCGCACTCCGTTTGTCCAGCGCGATCAGTGGGATCAGTGGCGCCGTGAAGCCGCGCAGCTGGATTACGTGACGCGATCGTTTGCGATTATCAACTCGGCAACTCACGTTACGCGGGAAAATTATTTAGAGCAAATTTACGACATGGACGGCGACTTTCCAGATCGCGGCTGGAAAGAGAACGGCGCGAAGCTCTACGGCTGGTATTTCAAGCGCGGGCTGAAGCTCAAGGAAGTCCCTAGCAGCTCGATTAAGGTCGAACTGACGGAAGGTGGCAAATGAAAGCATACTACTTGAGGATTGACGAGTGAAACAAAATTTCCCTGCCTGGGCGATACTACTCGACGATGAAATCGGTCTAGCGGGCCGGTATTATTTTTCTCACGATGTGTTGCCTCAATTCGACGGTTGTCGATGCGCTCTGTTTGCCACGCGCAAAATTGCCCGCGAGTTTTTTGTAAAACATATCGGCGCTTCGCGGGAGATCTACAAAAAGCCGAGAGTGATGCGGGTCAGAGTGCGAATCAGCGACGAAAATTAACGGGCGCAACGAAGGAGGGGGAAAGTGAAAAAATTGCCGTATGTTATCGTGCGAACCTATTCAGCTGGTGTGTTCGCTGGAAATCTTAAGTCACGCCACGGAAAAGAATCCGTGATTTTGAATGCTCGCCGATTGTGGAGTTGGCAAGGCGCCGCATCGCTCAGCCAATTGGCACAGAGCGGAACTAGCAAACCATCGCTATGCAAGTTCCCAGAACCTGTTACGGAAATAACCGTTACCGAAACGATTGAAATTTTATCTGTCACTCCAACGGCAGAGAAAATAATCAAAGAGGTGCCAATATGGAAAGCGTAGATGGCAGTTACGGTGCCGGTGACGGTGGTGGTTACGGTGGCGGTTACGGTTACGGTGCCGGTGCTGGTGGTGGTTACGGTGCCGGTGGGGGTGACAGTTACGGTGGCGGTTATGGTTACGGTGCCGGTGCCGGTGGTGGTTACGGTTACGGTTCCGGTGATGGTGATATTTACGGTTATGGTTACGGTTATGGTTACGGTGCCGGTGACGGTGACGGTGACGGTTACGGTTCCGGTGACGGTGGCTCAGCCTAGCAGGAGCAACCCCGCGTTGCACTCCGCCTGTGGGCGGAGCGAGGATTGAAACATGAGAAACTACCGAGCCCGAGGCGTGACAAAAGACGGCAAGCCGAAGCTGACCGATACCCCGCTTCGGGGTAGTTGGCTTGAGGATTTATTCGCGTGGCAACTTAAGGCTGCGGGCATCCACTATCAGCCTGAGTTCAAATTTCATCCCAAACGGCGCTGGCGGGCGGATTTCTGCATCCCCACGGAGTTGGGCCAACAAGCGATCCTCGTCGAGATCGAGGGTGCGGTGTACACGCGCGGCCGCCATACGCGCGGCGCCGGTTATGAGGCCGATTGTGAAAAATATTCTACGGCGGCGCTGATGGGTTATTGCGTGCTGCGTGGCACTGCGCGGCATGTCAAGAGTGGCGAATTGCTCCGGTGGGTTGAGGACGGATTAACGGCGAAACGATAAACGCGCTGCGACGAGAACAGAGGGTGTATATGAAAGCCAGAGAACAAACAGGGAAGACCTGCCCGAACTGCCACATGGTAACCGAGCAGGTGATCAAATGCCCGCGCTGTCATACTTCCGGATGTGTCGAGTTTTGTATTCCTGCCAGCGTTGGCACGCTCTGCGTGGCATGTGAGAGCGAGGGGGAGTAGAGATGAAGCAAGCCACGAGGAGATTTGTCTGTACGGGAGATATTTTTGAACGGTTAACTGTGACCAGGTTTGTTGGGTTGGTGGGTCACAAGAGGGCGTCGTGAGTTTAGAGGATATTTTAAGAAGTATTATCCGTGAGGAACTCGCCGCGCTGAAATTCAGCGGCAAAACTCCAGTCGAGGAGGATCAATTATTGACCGCGAGCGAGGCGGCACATATTTTGCGGGTAAGCGAAGGTTATCTTTACAAGGTGGCGTCGACCGCGCCCTACGCGGTCAGACTGGGAGAAAATGTGGTTCGCTTCTCGAAAAAGAAGATTCAGGAAGAGATCCAGCGCCGGTTGAAATTACAGGGATCGGGAGGTACAAAGGGCACCCCATGAGAACACTAGGCAGAATATTTAAGAGGAGCTGGAAAAAGCCCGATGGAACCGTCGCTGTCTCTCCAAATTATTCCATTGCGCTGTTCTACGACGGCAGAGAGCGTGTCGAGTCGGCAAAAACCGAAAGTGAAGTAAGGGCTCGCGCGCTCCTACGGCGCCGGATCGAGGAAATGAGCCGCGGTGAATTCAAGCCGAGCCAGGACAAGGTTTATCTCCGCGATCTGCTCGATTTGCTCAAGGCTGATTATCGAAACAACAATCAGCGTTCGCTCCAAGATGCGCTCTGGAAGATTACGCCGCTCAGCGCTTATTTCGAGGGCTGGAAGGTCAAGGCAATCACGTACGACAGGATTTCAGCCTATACGCAGTTTCGCTTGGGAGAGAAAGTCGCCACCGCAACAGTCAACGGCGAGCTAAGATATTTGAGGCGCATGCTCCGGCTCGGGATTAAGCATGGCAAAATCGCGACGATGCCGATCGTCGAGCTCCTTAAGGGCGAAGCGCGGCGCTCTGGTTTCATCGATCCGGCCGACTTCGCGAATTTGCTTCAAAAACTTGACGATACCGACGTGCTCGACCTAGTAGAGCTACTGTACCTTACGGGGTGGCGGCTCTCGACCGGACTCGGGTTAGAGTGGCGCGACGTGAATTTGCAGGCTGGAACAATCACCATGCGCGCCGAGCTATCGAAAAACAAAGAACCGATGGTGTTGCCGTTCTTTGCAAATCTAGGAGAGATCATAGAGCGACGCCAAGCGCTGCGCCGGCTCGATTGTCCGTTTGTTTTTCATCGCAACGGTAGGCGGGTTAAAGATTTCCGCGCCGAGTGGGCCAAGGCGACAAGGGCGGCTGGACGTACCGGGCTGTTGGTGCATGACTTGTGTAGATCGGCCGCGCGCAATCTGTCGCGCGCAGGAGTATCGGAGACCGTGGCAAGTAAGGTAATGAATCGTAAGACGTTGGCCATATACAAACTTTACCGCGTGGTGGACACCGAGGATTTGCGCATTGCCGGCCAAGCTCTCGACGGTTATTTGCAAATTGCGCGAAAGGCAGCGATGGTGGTCTCTGTATGTGACTCACTCACACAAAACTCACACAGAGTGGCCACCGACGAGGCCGCGACTGGAAATAAGTGAATGATTTCAGCTAGCCGGAGTGGTGGAATGGCAGACGCGCCGGACTCAAAATATTGTTAGATAGCCCCTACTCCAACGTATTGTGTCTATTCGGTCTATTTAGCGCTAACTCTAGTAGTATTCGGCTCATAAACCGCACCTGTTCCATACAGTCTAACCGCAAAACTCACACAGGCAGGACTCGTTAACGTCGGGTCTCTTCGGCCATCGCCTCGGCGGCCTCGAACCAAGCTTTTGAAACAATCTTGACTCGTCGACCGCGCCGCGCCGGCAACGGAAGCTGGCCGGTAGGATCGCGGTCGATGTTGGACTGAAACACCCAGTTGAGCGCCTCTCTTGAATCCAGGAAGATTCGCCGCGGTGTCCAGCGCGTTAGCAGCTCCTCACCGATCAATTGTTTTTTCATCGTTTTGCTCCTTAAATCCGGGCGCTTAACGGACGCCAGGTGCGCGGTGACTGGCCGCAGCCGCTCCCGTCGGACGGGAGTCCGCCCGGTGAGAAATCATTTGCATGCCGGGCAACTTGCTGGGCACGGCTTATTATAGACGCGCCGGAAATCGTGCTGTCGCCTATAGCGATCCTGCTCCCGCTGGGTATCGTCGCGCCAGCGCACCATCCACGCATAGTTCGTCGGTTGCTCGCTGTCATACAATCTCACAGCGTGGACGGGCTTGCCATGCAGATCCTGTGTCGGATGATCGCTGTCGAGATCAGGCAGTCGCTGGACCTTGGTGACAACGACTCGATACAGCCGCCAGTAAATATCCTCCATCTCATAGTGCGCGCTCAAGTCGTCGCTCCAGTTGACACTTGAGTGGCAAAGATCGGCGTGTTCCGGCGGACAACAATAATCGACGCAATAATGGCCTTTGCTTGTGCGATCCATTGGCTAATCCAATCCTCGCGCGATAAAGCCACGCTCGGCCAAGGGCGCACAAGTATGATCCTCCACTACGCCCTCGACGACCCGGTAGATTTTGCCGCAATCCTTGCAGGATAGCGCGCCGTACTTAGCGATCCGGGCTGAGTCGTTATTTTTAAGGATGTCAAATTCCGCGCTCCGGGCGGCCCAGCAGCACGGTCGCTGTGGGTCCTCAGTGTCGCAAATATGTTGGTATGCTTTGTGTGCCATTTCTGCCTCCTTAGCTCCGGGTCACCGGAGCTTTGGTTAGTCCTGGCTCGGTCCAGGGTTGGGTTGGGTGTTTTTGGCCACGTTCCAATAATAGCTTTTACACCGCGGGCACATCTTAACCTCGGTTTTCCGAGGCGTCCACGTATGCCCGCAACGCTTACAGCGCGGGGTTGTGATGGGGTTGTGATTTGGAACGTTGTCATAAATGGTGATCGTTACGCCACTCTTCACCGCTCCATTATCGCCGAAGGCGTAGCGATTGAGCAAGTCGTTAAGCGTTGCTCGATCGCCCAGCGCTGTCGCTAGGCGGAAACTGCGCATGAAGTCATGCCACGGGATAACCCATAAGTGTGCGCTGTGGTTACTCATGATTTCCCCTTCCTGATCTCCGCTAACGTTTTCGGCGCCCAGTGGAGATCAAGCTCGACGTTATTCTCGATCAACTCGACGATTGAAATATAGCCAAGCTCGGCGCCGTGGCCGAGATTCGCTAACCCGAAAGCTTGATGCTGGCCGGGCTCGTCGGGAGTTCCTACGTCCTTCTCGGTTATATGCCAGTCGGCGCCACCTTTGAAATAGTGCAGGTGAGCGATTGCCCCATCTCCAAGCCCGTCCTGTTCGTAGGTTCGCGGCATGACGCCGACGCGCTCGGCGACTTCTACAACTTTGTCAAAGAAGTATTGCTTCTCCTCGCCGCGCATGGCGTCGCCGAGCGCGCGGAGTTGGCTAGTACCGATAAACCCACGGAGCGCTTTAAGCGCCGCCACTGATTCGAGTTTAGTTTTCATGGTCTCACCGTTCCTTCGAGCATTTCGTAGTGACCGCACACGAAGATAGACAGGACTCCGCCGTTTCCATCGTACTTACCAAACGGGCCATGTAGACCAGTGAAGCCTAATCCCGTCAACTGGGCGCCTAGTTCTTCAGTCCACGGGATGCTGTGATTGTAAAGCCGCCATGTGCGTTTCAAGCTACCATCCCAGATATATTTTGGCTGTGCATCAAGCCCGTTGCTGTTTAAGAATTCCTTCATGCGTTGATTTTCTAGTCTCATGCTTCCTCGATTCTTACCTCATGGCCCGGCAGGTACTTCACCGCGCGGGTAGCGTAGCGATCGCCGTTGCAGTCACACTCGTTCAGACCTAGGCAGCTCTGGACGATGCCGCCGACCACCCATACCGCAAGCGCCGAGTCGTAGCCGTTCATCACCGCGCCATCACTGTCATACTGATTTTCTGTTTCCATTCGTTTTCTCCTTACCAATTCCTTTGTTACTTACTCATAAGTAAGCAGCTCGTGTGCCAAGCCGCACCTGGCAGCGCCGCCGCACTCCTGGTCTTATCCAGGTAAATATCCGTCGGGTAATTCAGAGAGAGTGACAAAAATAATTGTCACTTTGGACATTTTGTGCCACCCGCCCTGTCAATCTGACAAATATATTGGTTGGACCCCTTGACTCGCGTGGTCGGAGTGTGGAATAGAGGGACGCATGGCGCCCGTACTAGTCGCTCAGGTAGCCATCAAGGCGGCCGCCATTCGTGAGAGCCTATATGCCAATCCTCGGCTGTGAACAGGCTCAATAAATCTCGCGGCGTTATTGGTTATCCTGTGTCCCAGGCCGTTAAACCAATCACCAATTTGCAGCCACGGCTACCATGCCCTCTAAGAATAACTAAGCCTTAACGAGCCGTGAGGCGAGTACCAGCGTGAGCGGTCCCAATTATGCCCGATTCCACCCAAGTGCCACCCGACGCCATTGATGCCGCAGCTTACTCTCCGCCGGTTAGACTGCGGCGTAAAGGCACACGAATAGACATGGACCGCGCTTTCGGGCTTTATTGTCGCTTTCGCAATTATCACGAGGTTGCCCGTATCCTCGGTTGCACTACTCAAGGCGTCGCCCAAGGCCTCAAGCATTACAAAACTTTCATCGATCAATTGCCCAATGTTGAGCAGTATCGCCACGATAGGATAGATATATTCACCGCTGCTGAAGCTGTGGCGATCCGATCCTGTGTTGACGACAGGGCGATTGAAAAGGCGCCATTAGCTGCCAGATCGACCAATTTTGGCATTATTCAGCAGCGTCGCAGGGAAGAAGAAGGCAAGGGCGGTAGTATCAATGTATTCCATGGAGTAATGGTCAACATACAACGCGAAGCTTTAGGTCAGACCATGAGGGTGATATCTGGACCTGAGGTACAGCCCGATGGGGATGCGGTGGTACCCACACACAAAGCACACACAAAGCGAGGCAGGCGCGGTGCTAAGCCATGATAGTTGCTCACCTTTCAGTCCTCCCCGCGCTGGACTGTGTGTCCTGTTGGTCGCCGACGCCCTCGGAAAAGGCCGGCACCGGGGGGAAACGCTTTCGCGCTAGGGGTGGGGATGGTGTCTCTATCACGCCTCACACCAAGGGGCCTAGCCTGTGCACTGCTACCCTTCTTCGATGATATGACTTTTTCTTAGAATCCTTTCTGACAAGCCTGTTTCTTCCACAACTGAGTTAACCGATGTCCACTTAAATTCTGCATCCCACGGAGAGCGCGCGGTCCCAAGCTTGTCAAAATCGAAATTCAGAAAACGAGTCAGACGCTCTAGGCGTTTCAGGGTTTTTCTTTTTTTCGATACACGCAAAATACAAATCCTTGCCGTCGAAAATGTTACACGAAAACGTTTGAGTCAGTGTACCAAAAAGACTACCGGTGGTTCAACAACATACGGCATCCTTAATGTTGAGACACGGAGGAAAACATGGAGCTATTTTTGATGACTCAAGACGCCGCGAAGATTTTGGGCAAGTCGCCCGAGACGATTCGCCTTTATGAGCGGAGCGGCAAGTTGCCGTCGATCAGAACGGCCGGCGGTCGCCGTCTGTTCCGCGAGATCGATGTTAGAAATTTGCTCGCCGAGTCCACCGCTTCCTCGAAGGAGCCGAGCAAATGAAACTCTGACGGGATAAAAAAAAGACTCGCGAACGATGCACCACACCGCCGCGAGTCATGAAAAGAGGTACCAGACGTGAACCCCCTTAGCATAGTCAGCGATCCGAAATCAAACCCGCTCTCCAAAGTGTCGGGCGGTAAAGCCGCCGCGAATCCTTCTCCTCGGCCAAAACTCCCGGCTAAAGTTGTGCGCGATCTCCAGAGTGAGCACGAGCGCGAGCTGAAGCGACTCTCAGACATTGCATTCGCGTTTCTGCTCGCAAGCGGCGGTAACGTTGGAGAGGCTGAAAAACTCTTGGAGTGGTCGTGATGGATGAATACCACCAAAGGCTATTCAGGGGTGATACCTACGGACCTGCTCGATCTCCCGGGCCGAACTACATGGGAGTTTGTAGATTTAGAGCATGGTTGGGACTGTGTTTTGAGCCATGTTGATTTATCCGGGCGGGAATTTGCTGAGGGATTTTTCATGGAAATAAACCCGATGCTACGTTTAGCCGACGGATATTTTGAAGGAGCGGCGGAAAAAATCCGGGCGCAGATTAAAAAAAACGCGGTAATACAAAAATAGTGGTAGTTTCACGTGAAACGGAGTAGAGCGGGCCGATGAAAGAGGCATAGCTTAAAGCAAGAAAGCATCTGGCGGACGCTGGGGGACTGAGGGTACAGGGCCGAAAACCTTCGCCTCGCTAAAAATACAACACGTCGGCAACGGGCCTCTAAAATAAATGAGTTCACTTAAAGACCTCACTGAAAGCGGCGCGCTGAGTCGATGGCAACTCAGCATGGAAAAGTTTTGCAAAGAAGCGCTTGGCGTAGCCGAAATCACCACGCAGCAAAAAGACGGCTGCGCCAAGCTGACGGCGCTGGTTCTCGCCAAGATTAAGGTCCACAAAAAGCTTCCTGGCATCACCGCCAAGGACCGCGAGCTCGCCACAAAGATCGGTCTCTCGATCATGAGCGGGCAGGGCACGGGCAAGGACTGTTTCGCGGCCTGGGCGATACTTTGGTATTTGATTTGTTGGCCAATTCCTAAACTCATGTGTACGGCGAGCTCTGGAAAGCAGTTAAAATCCGTACTGTGGACGGAGATCGCCAAGTGGCTGAACCAATCGCGGATTCGCGATTTAATCACCTGGGAAAACGAGCGAGTTTATCTGACCGAACTCGCTGGCCAACAAGCAGTGGCTTGGGCGCGATCCTATAACGTACATCATGGCGCGGAAGAACAAGCCGTAACCCTCGCCGGCCAACACGAAGATTTTATGCTGTATGTGGTTGACGAAGCTTCTGCCGTGCCGGACCCGGTTTTCCGGCCGATCGAAGGTTCCATGACCGGCATGTGCAACATCGCGCTGGTGATTTTTAATCCGACGAGATCTACCGGCTACGCCGTAGAAAGCCAACGCCGCCACCGCGATGATTATGTTTGTTTACATTGGAGTTCGGAAGATTCTGAGCTCATTTCGAAGGAAATTATCGCACGCGATTTGAAGCGCCACGGTCGCGACTCCAATTTTTACCGAATCCGTCGTTTGGGTATCCCGCCGATAGCGGAAAAGGGCGCGCTTATTCCGTGGGAAAATATTATGGAGGCCATCGATCGCCCACTTGAACCGACCCCGGACGATCCCATTGTCATGGCCTTGGACGTTGGCGCAGGCGGCGATGATAGCGCGCTCTCGCGCTCGGCTGGGCCGGTGATTTACCCGTTTGAAACGACATCGACCGCGGACCCGAATGTTTTGACCGGCTGGACACTGCGCCGGCTTTTTGACCACCAGCCGCGCTTCGTGTTTGTCGACATTATCGGCTACGGATGGGGGGTAGCGGGCAATCTGCGCGTCAGATACGCAGACGGCGAAGTTGTAGAAGTGAACGTTAACACGGAAGCGCGCGACAAAACCCGCTTTCGCCGCCTGCGCGACGAACTATGGTGGAAAGTGCGCGAGGAGTTTATCAACAGCCTTATTTCCATTCCCGATGACGCGGTTTTGATTGAAGAGCTTTCGGCCTATCACTACAAGGAAGATGAACACGGACTCATTAAAGTGGACTCGAAAGACGATATCGCGAAGCGCGGTTTCGACAGTACAAATCGTGCCGACTGCTTAATGATGAGACTCTATTTTGATGTTTTCGACGTTCGCCGCATGAAGACGATGAAGCATCATAAGCGGGAAGATTCCGACGTGAGCTGGCGTACGGTTTAAATGGCTGCAATTAGAGTTTCAACGAAAACCGATGTGATCGTACACAAGGCGATCACGCGCAGTAAAGTTGGCGTTTTACCGCCAAGTTTCAGAATAGAGAAATCCGATGATCGTTGATCAAAAAGCTGTGCTGAGCCTCATCCAGTTACGTCGCGACCTGCCAAAGGCAGTCAGGGGTGTCGAGGAAGCGCTACGTGCGATACAAGAACTCTTTACGCACTTACAGCCTAGGTGCAAACCCTGCTTTTACGAGCACGGCCTGGTGGACGAATGTCGATGCAAAAAAATGCCCGACGTTGACAAGCTGAAGTTTTAAGCGTAAATCGCTGAATAGTAAGCCGAAGCACCGCCTGCCTTTCCAACTGGGCCATCCTTCCGCAAGGGAGTATGGTCTTTGTTGTCTAGTTCCAAAGAAGACACGTTAGTTAAAAAGCTGGAAGATCTGTTCCAGAGCGCCGTTTCTCATCCCAGTTGGAAGGAATGGCGTAGCGAAATCGCGCCTAAGTGCTTTGCGTATAGAGAAGGGAATCAATGGACCAAGGCCGAGCGCGCCACCCTCAAGAAACGCCACCAGCCCGAGATCACCAACAATCAGGTTTCGGTCACGATCAATCGTTTGATCGGCCAGTTTGTCAAGCAAAAAGTCAGAATCAAGTGGCAGGGGCGCAACCCGAAGAATGACGATCTCGGCGCCGCGGCACTCTCCGACATCATGCTGTTCATCCGCCAGGTCAACGGCCTGGAGTTTGAGGAGCGCGATCAGGTCGAGGATGGATTTACCAGCGGATTTGGCGTGCTTGAGTGTGGTGTCACATGGAATGACGCCTACGAGCCGGAGATCACCGTCACGAACGAGGATTGCCTCGACGTGTTTCCCGACCCCACGTCGCGCAGGTACGATTGGAACGAGGACGCGAATTTTATTTGCCGAGTCAAGCTTACCCACCTGGACGAAGCGAAAGAGCTTTACCCGAAAAAGAAAAAAGAAATAGAAGCGCTGGTCAGCGACGCAGACTCGACCACCGAGGGCGAGACCGCCGAGGCCGATGCACTGCGCTTTCGCAACTACGTCGACGAGACAAATCAGCGGGTTTTGCTGATCGAAATCGAGTGGAAAACCTACGAGAAGCAAAATCTCGTGCTGGTCCAGAACGGTGCCGAACCGATCGTTTTGGACGCCGATGAGGTGACCAAGGCGGACTGGGTCAAGATCAAAGCCTCCGGCAAAGAGTACCGCACCATCGACCGAGTAGTCGAAAAACTCCAATCGGCGGTGTTTACCAAGGGCATTATTTTCGAGCACAAAGAGCTGGAGCGCAAGCGTTTCAAATGGACGCCGTACTTCATGTACCGGCGCAAAAATGGCTCGCCATACTCGCTGATTTGGTTGGGCCTCTCCATGCAAGACCAGATCAATAAGTTCCAAAGCAAGGCGACGCACTTGCTCAGCACCAACCGGGTGATCACCGAGAAAAACAACATCGAGGATCTCGTCAGGTTCGCAGAAGAGATGGCTAAGCCGGACGGCATCCCTGAAGTACGTAACATCGAGAAGATCAGACCCGATGAGCACAAGGATCTCGGCCAGATTTTTTGGAACATGCACAGCGGTTCGATGAAAGAGTTTCGCACTATCACCGGGGTCAATCCCGACGCGCTGGGCGAACCCTCGGAGATCCGCTCGGGCGTGGGCGTCAAGGCGAAAGTGGCAATGACGGATTTAGTCGTCGCGCCGGTTTACGATAATTGCCGTCGCACCCGCGTCGCGCTCGCTAAAACCGTGCTCGAATTCGTCAAGCTCTACTACACCGAGGGGAAAATCTTTTCGATCACCGACGACATGAAAAAAACCAAGTCGGTGATTCTCGGCAAGGACGCCATCGCCTCGATCAAACAGGGCATCTACGACGTAATCGAAGAGGACGCGCCAGATATTACCTCGATCCGTCAGGAGCAGTGGGCGCTCATGCTCCAGTATTTGCCGCAGATCATCCCCCTCGGCCCATTCTGGCAAAAGGTCATGCTCCGCCTCTCTGACCTGAACGAAAAAGAAGATCTCCTCAAAGAAATGGAGGCGATGTCAAAACCGCCGCCCGATCTCCCGAAGATATCGTTTGCCGCCAAGCTCGAAGAGATGATCGGCATCGAGCGCGGCGCCGCGTGGGAAATGATGGGCCGGCCCGACGTTGCCGAAGCTATCAAGCAGGCCAACATCCCGCCTAGCGCGATGTTAGAAATCCAAGCGGATCAGCACAGTGAACAGCTCAAGCAACAAGGCGTCGCGGCGAAAGCGCAGAGCGACCAATTAAAGGCGCAGGTGGATATGGCTGGCGCTCAACTTGATATCGGCGCCAAACAGTCAGAGGTCGCCGGCAAAAAACAGCTCATGGCGCTCGAAATAGAGAAGAAAAAAATTGATGTCGCGATCGCGCTGATCAACGCCAAGGCCGCGGCCAACAAACCCAAGGGAGCAAAAAGCGGTGAGCAAGAAAGAGCTTAGAATCGGCTTTGATCGGATCAAAGACCCGCAACAGATTACTCAGGAAAACGTGAAGCTTTTTCGCGAAAACGATCTCGACATCCATCGTCACGAAATCGACGCCATCATCGACGACGATTCGAAACGAGAGAGAATTTATAAAGTACGCAAGGTGAAATATTTCGATATGGGCAGGAGGGGATCGCGATGAAATGGTTCCCGGAAGAGAACGAGCTCTACGTGAGATTTCCGAGTGAATATCAGTGGGTGATCTTCACTATTTGGAATCGTTTTTCCTTATGCACCCTATCAAGATTGGGGATTCCCAGTGTGGTGATCGTCAATTTATGGTTTTTCGATCGATACATTAAGGAGGCTTCATGAACACAATCAAGGTCAGATGGCTAGGGAACAAAAAGAGCCGCACCGTCGATCTGCCGATCGGCTTGAGCGCTATCGGTGAGAAAACCGGCGAAGTCGTTTGCAATCCGGTGGGAGAGTTTCCAGCCAACGAGGCGGCCAAGCTTCTATCGTTGCCGGGCGCGAGTTCAATGTTTGTGCCTGAGGACGAGTACCAGGCCGCGCATGGAGCGCCGGCACAAAAAGAGATCGAGGCGTCGGCGCCGGCCGCCAATGTGAAAATGGGCCGTAAGCCGATGAGCGAGGCTCACAAACAGGCGCTACGCGACCGATTTATCAAAATGAACGAGGCCAAGGCGGCGAAGAAAGCCGCGGCATTGGCCGCCAAGAGGCAGAGCGAGCCACAGGTAGAGCAGTCGAGTGAGGAAGAGGCGGCTTAAACATTGATTTTTTCGTTAGAAAAAATGGTCATCCCGGCCGGCGCGAAAGTATTATACGTCCTCGCGCTCGCCGAAGACCGGAGGTAGGTAATGGATCCAGTAGATAGCGGGCTTGGACTGGCGGAATTCATCGGTGGTTCGGCCTCGACTGAAGATGCTTCGGCATCGTCCCAGGAGAGCGCCAATACCGGCGAAGAAACGACCACGGACAAGGCTACGGCAACTGGCACCGAAGGGGCCGCTGCTGAGACGGAAAAGAAGGAAGATTCGCAAACCGAATCGTCCCCTTCTGACACCGAAACTCAGGTTCGACAGACAGTCGAAGAGGCGCTCAAGGGTGACAAGAAAGAAGCCAAAGAAACGCCGGAAGCCGGGAAAGACAAAACCGACGACGCCGGCAAAAAGGAAGAGCAAGCCAAAACATCGAATTGGGATTCCGACGATAACCCGTACAGACATGAGGTGCAGCGCACCCAGCAGCAACTACAGGCCGCGCGTAGCTGGAGCAATGAGCTCAACAAGGCAAATCTCAATCTACAGCGCAACATGGAGCGGCTGGAGAAAAAAATCGACGGCACCTGGACCGAGGCGGATGATAAGGCCGCCGCGGATCAGGAAAGAGCCGCCGGCCAACAAGACGCCATTTTCACCGAAGAGACGGCGGCGATGGCAGAACTCAAGGGCGCGACGGTGGCCTCGCTGTACATGGCCTACGACCAGCTCGGCAAAGAGAAAGTAGACACGGAGATCAGAGAGTTCGATCAGTTGTTTCAACGAAACCCTTTGATCATGAGCCGCGTTACGGGCTCTAAGCGGCCGATCCAGGAAGCGCTCAAGGTGCTGAATGAATTCCGCACCGCGAAAAAGTACGGGACATCCGACCTCGGCGGTCTCATCGCCAAGGTCAAAGAGGAGGCGATCGCGGAAGCGACACCGGCCCTCGTCGAAAAGATCACCAAGGAGATTATGGGCAAGCTCGACCTCCGAAACAAAGAAACCCAGGGAATACGCGGCGTGAGGGGCAACGGACGAGGAAGCGTCGCCGACCAGGTAAGCGGCGACACGGACGAAGACGAATCCCTAAGCAAGCTATTCCCCAACTAAGGATCGCAGGAATGATTGAACTAACTGCGGTCGGATAGGAAACAAAATGGGGTATACCGAAATCCTGGCTGCCAACAGTCTCACTGTGACTCAGTGGGAAAAAGGCATTTTCAAAGACTACACCGGCGATCTTGATTGGGCTCGCTATGCGGGCACATCGGAGAACTCGGTTATTCAGTTCAAAGAAGACCTGATGACGAAAAGGGGTGACACCATTCGCTTCGGCATCGCCGGGCAGGTGGTCGGCGGTCACGTCACTGGGAACAACAAGGTGATTGGCAACGAAGGATCGATGGAGTTCTTCGAGGACCGGATCACTGTCGACAACGATCGGCAATCGGTCAAGTTCGAAGACATACCGATGTCGCAACAGCGCGTTCAGTTCGAGCTTTTGATGCAGGGTAAGGCGGGATTGAAAATCAAGGCCCGCGAGGCTCTCGACGACGGTATCACAGTCGCACTGTCCAACACCGCCGAAGGCCGAGTGCGCGGGCGCTATCTCTACGGCGCAGCAGACTCCAACTGGGACGCGACGCATGCTACCGCGTTGCTCGCGATCGACAATACCGCCGATCAGTTGAGCGTGCGCATGTTGTCGGTGGCCAAACGCAAGGCGCAAATTCCGGGCGTCGGCGCAAATACCAAGGTGCGGCCCATGCGGGTCAAGCATGGCAAGGATAGTGAAGAGTGGTTCTGTTTCAAGGGCCATCCCTACGCGATCCGGGACATGGTCGACAACGACGCCGCCTGGAAAAATGCGCAGTTGAACATCCCGCCGGGCAACCGCGACAGCTCGCCGTTCTTCAAGGGCTCGACGTTCAAGGGCGCCTGGAACGGCGTGCTGATCTACGAGTACGAGCGCTTGATTTTGGAAAGCTCGACGATCCAGGTCGCGCATAACCTACTGTTGGGCGCGCAGGCTTGCGGCGTCGGCTGGGCACAGCGCTCGAAATTTGGCGAGGAAGAGGCCGATCTTGGCCATGATGTGACCTACGAGCTACACGAAATCCGCGGCATCAAAAAGCTCGTGTTTAACCGCGCGACCGAACACGACCACGGCGTTGTTCATATTTTTTCGGCGGCAGTCAGTGACTGATTAACTTTATGCGGTATCTGATTGATAAAATGCTCAGTGGCGGATATATTATCTTCCAAAAGGAGGATTTATGTCCGAAATCACGAAGCATTCAGAAGGTTGGAGATGTTCTCGTTCAGGAAATTGGTATCACCCGCAAGTTGGCCGCGGCTGCATCGCGCATCGCGGTGTGGTTTGTGATGAGTGTGGCGCATTGTTTTTTGAGCGCCTGTACAGAGCCAAAGGCAAGAAAGGGGGCTCGGGCCGCCATTTTTGTTCGAGGAGCTGTTCGAGTAGCGCGACGATCCGTGATCAGGATCTTTCACATCTCGTTCCGCACCGGATCGCCAAAGGCGCAGCGCCGCACAATTTCAAGGGTCGAACGCGCCATAGCGCTGGTTATTGGGTGCTCAGCGAACTCGGGGGAGAAGGAGAAAAGCTCCTCGAACATCGCGCAGTTATGGCGGAGGTTTTGGGTAGGCTGCTTCAAAGCGATGAAATCGTTCACCACATCAACGGGGATAAGACCAACAACCGCATAGAGAATCTGCAAATTATGACTCAGGCGGAGCATCTAAAGATGCACCAGGAGGAAGAAAAGATGAAAGACCCAAGTGAATACAGCGCGAAGAAAAAGCGCGCCTCCGACACGCGCTGGAAGCGCGAGAAGGGAGAAACATAAATCATGGCTGCGACTGCTAAATCACCGGAGATGGTTGAGGCGATCGGGAGCTTCACAAAGCTCGCCGTGGGTGTCGCGGGAGGGTCCGGCACGTCCACGGTAGTGACCCTGCCTAACTTTAGACTCGTCGAATTGGCCGTGGCTTGTGCTGGCGGGAGTACCGCCACTGCGCCCCGGTGCGATTCTTATAGCGGCAACACGTTTACCGTTACCCACGCGAACGATGAGGTATTCACTTACATCGCGTTCGGTAAGGCGCTCGTGTAGGATGACCTAAAAAAAGGATGGACTGTGGCTTTAACGCTTCTTAAACAACGGATGAGTTTCGCGATAGTGGTTGAAGGCGATGGGGCATCCCTATCGATAGATATCGATCTTAGCACTCTCTACGACTACGCGCAGAGTGTGCCTAGAGGGGCTACTGTAAGTCAACCTCCGGGATCGTCATGGATCGGTAGTCCAGGGAGCCCTTGGGATAACTCATACATCTCAGGCGATACCCTTCATCTCGAATTCGCTTCGGCGTTCACCGGCGAAAGACAGGTCAATTTCGATCTGTTCGTAGACAAGCAGATCCAGCACTAAACAAAAAGGAGATAATTACATGGGTGCAAATTTGAATGAGTTTGTTTTACAACTCGTCGATACTCGGACAAAGCGGCCGATCGACGACGACACGGGTAAGGTCATCGTGATGAACCCAGGTCTACCGACGAAGCCGACGCTTTACTCGGATATCCAGGGGTCATCGCAAGCTAACCCGGTGACTATCAGCAACGGCGTGATTCGTTTTTTCACCGATCCTTCGGTTACGAGCGTGGATCTCTCGGTCATGACCGCGCTAGGAGTGGCGCTGTTTCTCGAAGATGTGACGCCAAGCATGGGACGGGTCGACGTGGACCATGAGCAGCGCCATAACGTGCTGGTGGCGCCGTTTCTTTCGAACGCAGCCGGCACAGTGACCGATACGGGCGTGGACTTTCCGGCCAACTGCCTGATCAGCGATGCGTTTGTCAAGGTGACCACTCTCGACACCGGGGAAACCCTCTCCGTCGGCTTTGAAAACGCAGTGGAGAGCGGAGATTTGGACGGCTTGATCGCCGCCGTATCGATGTCGGCTACCGGCTACATCGAGAATGCTCCCGTGGCGACCGCTGGAAGCAACATCGACTTTCTCGCGGCGACGACTTACGGCGCCTTGCTCGCTTCGGCGATCACCGGCACTGACGTGGTTACGGTGAACGGCGCCTACGCGCGCAAGAAGTACCGGACTGATGGCACCATCAAGTCGCTCGTCTATACCCCGAGCAGCACCACCTCGGATGATAGCGCCGGTTATATCTTCGTCGGGTATGACCGCCTGATCTGAGATGGAATCTCAGAGTAGGCTCAACAGCCGGCTGGGCATCGTGACAGGTATCCCGATGTCCGGCCGGCCGGTTTCGGTGGAGTGGGCGATCACGCTTGCGTGCCTCGCCTACCCTACCGGCTGTAATCATACGCTCGCCGTCGTCAAAGGCTGTCCGGTCGATGAGGCGCGCGACGAACTGATTCGCATCGCCATCGCGCACGAAGTAAAGTTTCTGTTTTTTATCGATGACGACGTGCGCCCGCAGACCGACGCCATCCTGAAATTGTATCCAGTGCTGGCGCAAAACCCCGAAGTTATCGCCGCCGCCGGCATCTACTCGCCGAAGCGCGAACCCACCGAGCCGATGGTTTACCGAAAGCTCGCCCTCGGGCCGTCTTATGACTGGAAATTCAACGATGTCTTCGAGGTCGAAGGTCTCGCCACCGGCTTGATGCTGGTGCGAGTCGATCACTTCCGAAAGATTCCGCAGCCTTGGTTCAAGACCTACAAGGGGGAGGAATTCAAAGGGAGCCGAGCTTTTATCACCGACGATCTTTATTTTTGCGACAAAGCTCTCACGGCCGGCTTTAAGCTGATGGCGCACGGGGGAGTGCTTGGCGCGCACATAGATATCGAGGAAAAGCGCGAATACAAGCTGACCGATTTTGAGCTCAAAGCGCCGGCAGTCGCGGTAGCCAACGGAGTAACGTCGTGAACGAGGTGGATAAACTAGACTTTATAACGCCGTACAATCTCTTTCGCGCGCTGGCAAGGGCCGAAGCGCATGAAAATCTTCCCGATGAGATTCATCTCTTGCCGGGTTTTACCGGGCTCAAAGTGCAAGAATTTCTCAATTACCTGTGCAGCCATCCAGCGACGCGATATCTGGAAATCGGCTGTCTCCATGGTGCCACGCTGCTCGCCGCCTCTTACGGCAACCCTGGAAAGTTCACCGGCGTCGATAATTTCTCGTTGCAGCCGGGCGAGATCGGTCTGTATGCGAACATGGAGAAATTCAAGGCGGTATGTACGGTCGATTTTCACCGTGCCGACTGCTGGACGATCGACAAAGCTCTCATACCGGACGATATCAACGTCTACTTTTACGACGGTGACCATTCAGAAGAGAGCCAAAAAAAAGCGCTCACTCATTGGATCGACAAGATGGCGAGCGAATTCTTTTTCATCGTCGATGATTGGGGCCGAGCGGAAGTGAGGGACGGCACGCTCGACGCGCTGGCCGAACTCAAAACTCCGGTTACCGCTTACGCAGTCTTGGCCGGCTCAGTCGATCGGGAAGGGTGCGGCGATTTCAACGGTTGGTGGGCGGGTGTTGGAATCTTCTTGCTGAGAAATCCAACAAACCCCAATTTCAGAACGAAAGACATTCTCAAATACCTGGAGGGAAAGACCGATGAGCAACCTACTGGACCAAAACCCGTTGATTCTCGACACGGCGAGCACAACGGTCGTGCTGATCACGGCAGCCTTTAAGATCACGAAGATTCGCTGGAGCGAAGCGACAACCGACGATCATACTGCAATCCTCAAGGACAAGAACGGCAAAGAAATTTGGAAGGGTTCGCTACTCAGTATCGGTGCGGCGACCAACGTTTTTACGGCCCTGCCTGACAGCGATTTTAATCCGCCGTTTTTAGTCGATGGACTGATCATGCACACGCTCGCCAGCGGGCGGTTGTTTATTTACCACGACGGGCCGACGCCACTGAAAACCACGTAAGGAGGCAGTATGACAATTTCCGTTCTCGACCTTGCTCCGCCTTCGGGTAGCAAGCTTTACAAAAACACCGACCTCGATGCCACCAAGGCAGCGGTCAAAGCATCGGCCGGAACGATCTACGGCATCATCGTCGACAACAGCGCCAACGCCGCAGTCTCGTTTCTCAAGCTCTGGGACTTGGCGTCGGGTAGCGTGACGGTTGGCACTACGGCGCCGGATCACATCATTGCAATTGCCGCATCGATTAAGCGCACGATTATCATTCCAGAGGGCCTAGCCTTCGCCACTGCTCTTACCGTGGCCTGTCTGACCACGGCGCCGGTTGCGGGCGTAACCAACCCAACTTCGGATGTCGACGTGAGTATCGTCTACGCCTAGGGGAATACGGCTCGTTATAAGAATCACGGAAAGTCCGCCCGCTTTTGCCGGGCCTGCATGGCCGGGCGTAGCCGCGTACAGCGTGCAAGCGGGCTCGATACTTACTCTCGGAGAAAGGCCGCTGGGGTTAAGCGGTATTGGGAAAGAGCATGTCAGTAGGAACTACGGCAGATTTTGGGATGAAGCGGAATGAAGTTGTTTATTCCGCGCTCAGAAAAATTACGAAATTGAATGAAAATGAGCAAGTGGGAATGCTTCAGATGGACGCCGCAGTCAGGGCGCTCAACCTGATAGTCAGACAGGAAGATCTCAAGGGAACGGACCAAGCTAAAAATCTCTGGGCTCTCTCCGAGGCTGCGCTGTTTCTTAGAGTCGGCGGTCACGTCTACGGCTCTGCCCAAGGTCTCAAAACCAATATCCGCGACATGCTCTCTGCCTCGTTTCGCGATCGTTCGGGCGGCGACTGTCCCATCGAGGTGATCGACGCGCGCACCTGGGCGCAAATGAGCGACCACAAGGACCAGGGCGAACCGCAGCGGGTCTACTTCAAGCGCGATCGTCTGCTCGCCAGTCAGCAATTCTTCATCGACCGCGCGCCGCTCTCACTCGGTACGACGAGCGTGGTGATAGGCACAGACAACGACTCCTACTCTTGCATCCTCTGCCACACCTCATCGACCGAGACTCAGCCGATCACCGGGGCGAGTTGGCCTCTCTACTGGCAAAAGGGAACCTCTACGCCTACCGCCTGGGTCGACGCCACCGCGTACACCAACGCCGAGCTGCTCTTTTACGTCTACAAGCGGCCACTGTTCGATTTTGACTTGCCTACCGATAATCCTGATACGCCGGCAGGGTGGGAGCAGGTGCTGATTTACGAATTAGCGGTGGACCTCGCACCGGAGTATCAAGTTTCAGGAGATAAACTTCAAGCATTGCGCGCAGCTAGGTCGGAGGCGCGAGAGGCGCTTTTTGGTTCCAAACGATCCGGCGCTGAAAATATACACGATAAGGCGGAATACTTTTGATGGCTGCCGAGATCAAAAAAATCAAGCCCGAAATGGATTCAACCCCGGAAATGATTCTGGGCATGCTTATGACCCACCGGGACAAAATAAAGCACATCGCCGCCATGGTTGTTTGGGACGATGACAGCGCGCAGCTTGTGAACGATCCAATGCCGCACCGTGACATGGCTTGGCTCTTGGCGACCTTCCAGCAACAGTTTTTCACAGAACTTCAAGAGGAGGTGTCTCATGGCAACTAAAAAGAAAAAGAAGCGACCGGGCTACTAGGATGGCCTACCCCGACGACAGGGAGTTTTATCAAAGATGCTCGCATTGGTGCGATGGCCTAAGCTAGTGTCCTGTCGCGTTCGGCCCGGAGATTCGGCCAATTCCAAAAGACGTAATGTGCGAGACATGCGCTGACGGTCGGTGCAACGGGGTGTTTGAGAACGAACCGGCGAGGTGGAACTGAAATGGACAGGCTTTATCCTGACAGATTGGAATTCGTCACTCCCGGCGAAGTTCTCAAAAACAACGGACACGATTTTGTGGATTCCATACCTACGAGCGATTCAATCAAAGCCACGGACTCTACCGTAACGGCTACGGATAACGACGGCGCGGACGTAACCGCGACGGTTGTCAGTGGGAAAAATGTCTCAGGTACGCAGCTTAGAGCCAACCTGGCAGGCTTCACCGCTGGCAAGGATTATCTCATCGCCTACCACATGGTCACGACCACGAGCGGCGATGCCGCCGACAAGTTTACTCGAATCAAGTGTAGAAGTCAGAGCGCGGTGGCGTAATGGCAAATGTCCCTGCGATCATCGGGTTTCAAGGTCTCAACGACTGGCTTGTACCTGGAACCAACCCCAAGCAAACCCGATCCCTCGACGGTGTAGTTATCCAAAAAGGCCGAGTCTTCGGCGTTGGCGGTACCTCTAAATTCCGCAGCATTGCCACGGTCTCAGGAACCACGCCGATCATCCGGCTCATGCCCTGGGTCGAGCCGAGTCTCGCCACCACGATGCTGCGCATGACGCCGACCGCGGTGCATAAGTTAAACACGGGTACTGACGCTTGGGACAATGTCACCGGGACCGCTCTAAACGGCACCTCCGCGACGATTCCACAGTGGGTCAACCATAAGGGCGTTCTGGTATTTACCAATGCCCTGGACCGGCCGCGCAAGTACACAGGTAGCGGAAACACAGCGGTGCTCGGCGGCACACCTCCCTACGCCGTGGCGATCGCCGATTACTACGGCTTCTTGATGCTCGGTAACGTCAGCGCCGCTGGCACGACCTTCATCAAAACCCAGATCGTTTACTCCTCGGATTATGATGTCGATTGGAGTTCGTGCAATGGTAACGAGATCAACCTGAACGAAACCCCAGGCGAGATCCTCGCCATGCGCCGGCTCGGCCGGTCGCTCCCAGTCTACAAGTCCGACACGGTCATGCTGATTCGCTTCACCGGGACTTCGCCGGTGCGCTTCACTCAAGAAGAGTATCCGTTGCACAAAGGCATTCTCGCTGTGCGCAGTCTGCAAGACATCGCCGAGAAAGGTCAAGTTTTTCTCGGCACAGACTACGAGCTTTACAACAATACCGGCCCCAACATCGCGCCTCTACCCCCTAACGTCCAGCGCAAGCTGCAAGACACGATGGACCCGACCAAGGCGAGTCTCTGTATCGGCGTGACGGTTTACGAGGAAGAAACCTACAACCTGTTCTATGCGACGACATCGTCCACCTGGCCGATCAATCGCATCATGTGGAACTTCCGCACTGGGGAGTTCTCACACCGGACTTATACCGCGCAGCAGTTCATAGACGCGGTGGCGTTCAAATTTTCCAAAAACACCGCAGAGCAAGTTATCGCCGCGGCTAATGATCTCGTCTACGAGCTTGACACCACGGCGATCAACGACGATGGCACGGCGACCAGTCGCTACTACGAGACCGACTGGCAACACGGCGGCAGTGAGACACCAACGCCATTTCGGGGGGCGCGCTTCGTTTTCAAGCGGGCCAAGGGCGCCAGGGTCAGAATCAGCATGACTGTCGATTACCGTGAGACATTCTTTTACGAAATGACGTTCGACTTAAGAGGCACGCCGGGCCAAGAGACGACGACGATCGACTACATACCGCCTCAATCTGTAGAATGCGTGTGGCTGAATCTTAAAATTAGATTTTTCCATGACGTTGCCGGAATCGAGACCGAGTTGCGCGCGATCCTGCCTTTATCGGAGGAACCAATTAGCCAGGCCGATGATAAGGCTGGCGCGGTGGTTTGACCTATGGCAACACCTACCACGGCCGAAATTAACAGAAGATATCGCGATCGCCATCGCGCCGAGATCAACACGCGCGCACGGAAGAATTACAGCCTCGCGCGCAGAGCCCATCGGCAAAAACGTAAGCGCTATTACAAGACGCACGCGATTCAAGAGCGCGAAAAGGCATTGGTTTACTATTACGAGAAAAGTCAGGCGTACCAAGCCGTCCGTCATCGAGCCATCCGCTCTGAGAATTATGCTTTGATAAACACATTAAAAGACAAGCCTTGCCTCGATTGCGGCCAACGCTTTCCTCCCTGCGCGATGGATTTTGATCATGTGCAAGGGGGAAAGAAGTTCACCATAGGGTCGCAAATAACGCGCCCCATGCGGGTCTTATTGGAGGAAATCGAGAAGTGCGAACTGCTCTGCGCAAATTGTCACCGCATAAGAACATTTAAGCGTGGGAGGGAGAAGCGTGGCGGCGCCGACTGACGTAAGAGTGGAGGCAACGTCTCAGGGCACGACAACGCTGCGGTGGTCATACGCCGGAGTTAACGGCATAGACGTTTACCGTTCAACAGACGGGGCGGCTTATACCCGGATCACACTACCCTCTCTTGTCTCCACAGTTAAAATCTATGAGGATTCAAATTTAGCCACGGGCGTAAAATATTGGTACAAGACGAGCGACGACGCCGGCTCGACGTTCTCCAGCGTGGTGACAGTGTGGACTCACGGCTGCGCGGCGCCGACGGAGAATATCGGTGTTGCCCTCCCCCGTTTTGCCGATGAGGCCGATCCGACTCAGCTCAATGACATGGCGCAGACCGTTGAAAGCGCCTTAAACAAAAACCTCAGCGAACAGGACAAGACCTGCAAGGCGTGCATCTCTGACGGTGCGCTGACGATCGATTGCGGTTGCGCAGAGATGGAGGTCGAAGTCGACCAGGACATCAACTCGATCTCGGTCCTCAATTGCGACGACAAGAGCACCGACGTCACGTTTATCATTCCGCCTAACGTCACGCGGGCAATCGGCGGCTGGCCCAAAGGCATGGGGTTTACCGGCGACGAGGGTCGCACCTCGCCGGTCTCAGGTGGATCGACGGGGAGATCGATCAACGAGAAGATCACCAGCGCGATCAATAGAAATTCACAATCGGGGAAAAGCAAGCCGGGCGTAACGACAAAGGGCGGTAAAACGGGCGGCCCGAGCACCAGCAGCGGCGGGTGTCAGTGTGTGCCGGGAACCAACGGCGAGTTGACCATCAAAGTCTGCAAGCCGGACGGCGGAGCGAACAACGGCAACTCGATGAACTGCGCGGCCGCGACTAAGGGCGCCAAGATGGTCGCCTGCGGCGGGCGTGGGCCGTATACGTGGAGCAAAACTGGCGGGGTAAATATCAGTGCTGCGACAGGTGGAACTACTATGGTCACGCTGCCAACAAATGCTGGTAGTGGCGAGGGTGGGACAGCTTATCGCGTTGATCGGCGAACGTGCCAGTTTTGCAGCGTCACTGCTGGTATTTGTAGTGATACCAACCCACCGATCTCAAAGGGGTTCGGCTGCAACGATCAGGAACTGTTTTGCGTAATTACATCATCCTGTTCCGCTGGTAGTTATGGCCCCGTGACGGCTACTCCAACTTGCGGGCCGCAATGTAGTGGAGCAGGGAATGCGTGTCCTCCTGCCGGTGATTGGTGTAGTACTGGCGAGCCGGCATTTGCAGATAAAGTCACTTGCGACGAACGCACAGCTGGGATGATTACAGCTGGGTGTAATCCATGCGGCTCAGTAGCGGCGAGTGGCACTACTGTTTCAGTAACTGATTCTCTTGGAACAGTAACTACAGTAATAATGGTTCCTTAAATGGCTTGCTTAGTATTTAAATTACTAGATGGGACCGAACGGCGTATTCCGCCATCGCCCGATGGACAGTATCGCCGCGCGGGTGTGCCTGGCGAGACCTACGTTGGCATTGACCCGGATTGCGGCGGTGATGTAGTGCTCACTCCAGTTTCTAATGAAAGCGCTCAACTCGTGGCTGAACTTGATGCAGAACTGGGTAGTGGCAGCGGTGATTGGATCAAACGTTTTGCCGACCCCATCGCCAAGTTGCTAGGCCAGAAAAGTTGCATGAGTTGCGAAGCCCGCCGTGTCGTAACTAACGCTTACGGTGCGCTTAAAGCTAAGCATGGACAAATCGAAGCCTTGCGAATGATGAAATCACTCTGGCAACGTAGCTTCAACGAAAGCGAAGCTGAAGTGCTCAAAACATTAAAGGAATATTTGCGCTCCGATGCTTGAAGTCGGCCAAGAATGGGTCTTGCACACGTCGCCTTTCCGCTTAAAGGAGACGACGACACCGACGAATGCCGAAATACCGTCGAATGTTGTTGGGCTCTATGCGAAAGATAGCAGCGGCACAAGCACGCTGTGCTACAAGAATGATGCAGGCACGGAAATATGCCTCCCTACAGTTGGACCGCTAGTTACGGGTAGTGGAGTAGCCAATCAGCTTGCTATTTGGAGCGGTACTTCGACACTTATCGGGGATACCGATCTCACTTTTGTTACCGATACGCTTACGGCTACAAAGATTGTTGGTTCAACCAGCATCACAACACCAGCACTGACTGATTCAAGCATGACGTTGGGAAGTGTGCTGTTTGCTGGCACAGGTGGACTTATCAGCCAAGACAATGCCAACTTCTTTTGGGATGACGCAAGTAATTTCTTAGGCTTAGGTACGGCAGGTCCAGCTAATAAGTTGCATATTTCAGCAGACAATTTCAGCGGTGCATTGATTGATGGACTGGTTACGGTTTTTGCGCCGACCTTCATGGGCAGAGGTTTTCGCACGTCAGCAGCGGCGCCGTCAGCCGTAACTACCAACGATACGCTAGCGCATTTTACAGGTGCAGGCAGGGCTACAACACTTTATACGGGCGGCAAAGCTTCAATCGTTATGTCGGCGGGTGAAGCATGGACAGATACAGCAAATGGTAGTTACATCACCTTAGCAACAACGGCGTTGCTATCAACTACGCGCACAGAGCGTTTTCGCGTAGGCCCAAGCGGCCAATGGGGTATTGGCGGTGCAACCTTTGGCACGGCAACGAATGTTTTCAAAAGTGGAGGCGCAAGTGCTGCACCTACATGGGGCACGGTAGCCGCAAGTGAAGTTACAAGCGGAGCAGCAGTAACGGCAGCTTCGACGAAGATCACGCTTGCAGGCACACCATCGACGGCAGGACTCACAGCCTTCAGCATCGATGTGAATCAAGCGAACCTCGATCATGGAAGTATTGGTGGACTCGCCGACGATGATCATGTGGGTTATGCGCTGCTAGCGGGACGTAGTGGTGGGCAAACACTGATTGGCGGCACAGCAGCCGCAGATGCTCTTACGTTGCGTGCTACGGCAGGTGTAGGCGCAGGCAGTGAAGCAATTATTCTTCAAGTAGGCAGTAATGGTGCACTGGAAGGTTTGCGCGTAGGACAAGCAAATTCGCAGTCTGTGGTTGCAATAGGCACGAGTGCTTTAAGTATTACTAATGCTAGCACATTAAATCCACGTTTGATTATATCGGGTGCAGGGGTAGCACACAACGTGCAGGTTATTCGCCACACTACCGTCGGAGCAGGTGGAGCGATATTTTCACTATCTACCACGAGAGGTGCTGGCGCCAATACACATTCAGCCTTACAAGCAGGGGATGGGCTAGGAACATACTACTTTGAAGGGTCGGATGGGGTGAGATTTATTACAGCAGCTAGCATCCGAGCCGTTGTTGAAACTACTTTCACCACTGATTCAGCTATTGCAAGGCTTGATTTTGCCACCAACAACGGTAGCTCTCCAAGTAATCCACCAGTAAGTATGTCATTAAGTTCAGTGGGGGTTTTATCTATTAGTAGAACAACGGGTCAAATAGATTTGAGCGCGATTTCAGCAGGCAGCCCGAATTTCAAGATTACCAAAACCAGTGACACACCGACGGTAGTGTTTACAGCAGGTGTGCCTTCAACCAATCCGCAAGGCTTGATGGAAATTGATGATGGAAGCGGCACACCGGGGTACTTTCCGTATTGGAGGTGAGTGATGGCAGATTATCGGTATGAAATTACGACAGGTGGATTGGACACACAAGTTGAAGATGTGCGAACACTAATGTTAAACTATCCAACTATTAGGTATAAAATCAGCGGGCAATGGCGCAGAAAATCTTTACAGAATGCTGTAACAGTGACCTTCTTACAAAGCACAAGTAGTGGAGTTAATAAGTCAGACTTAGACGCTATTGCACAAGAGATTGTGGATGCTCTGCTGTTGCTTCCTCCTACAATGACTTTTGTATTAACGAACTTTGCAACCACTATTCAGTATACAAGCCCAGTTTTACCATAGGAGGAATCATGGCACGAACGGTATAGCAGTCAACGAGGCACTCACGGAGCGCGTTGTCGAATTGGAAAAACGGGTGTTGGACAAAGCCATCGCCGACATCCAAAACATCAAAGATGGAACCATTAAACTGCCGAA
>Ga0210377_10000304_pt1 | contig 46372 bp, 47 predicted proteins | sample PLM4_65_b1redo_FD_155480 | JGI IMG/M metagenome (GOLD analysis project Ga0210377, IMG submission 155480) | Groundwater sediment microbial communities from an aquifer in East River, Colorado, USA - PLM4_65_b1 redo | ecosystem: Environmental > Terrestrial > Soil > Riparian zone | place: USA: East...
CACCCATTAACATAAATAATTTTGCTTACATGTGGTCTCGACTGCTTGCGCTCGACCACCGATATTGAAGTGAAAGAGAGAATTAAATGGGCTTCCTCAAAAATCTCTTCGGCGGCACGCCCGCCAAACCTGAAAAACGTTATTACACGTTTCAGGTGAAATGCAATCGCTGCGGCGAGATCATCGCAGGTCGCGTGGACCTGGACAACGACCTCAGCATCGAATATGAAGACAACCGCGAAGTCTATTACGTCCGCAAGGGACTGCTGGGCAGCGGGCGCTGTTTCCAACAGATCGAAGTGGAGATCAAGTTCTCGTCCACGCGCGCAGTGCTCGAAGAAAATGTGCAAGGCGGAAAGATCGTGGAATAATTATTTGTAGGGGCGAGGTCATCTCGCCCTATTTCATGCAATAACCTGGGCGGGGAGACCCCGCCCCTACCATACAGGTGAATCATGCGCTACTCAACTCCCCCCAATCAACAAGCTTATTATGAACAAGTCTGGGAACTCGTGCGACAAATTCCAAAAGGCAAAGTCGCGGCATACGGACAAATTGCACTGATGCTCCCTCCGCCGAATGGAGTCGAGTTTGAAGCGTATAAAGCGTTCGGTCCGCGTTGGGTGGGCGGCGCGATGGCGGCTTGCCCTGATGATGTGCCGTGGCAACGTGTCATCAACTCACAGGGCAAGATCAGCGAACGTCCCGGTGCAGAGCGGCAACGTCTCCTTCTTGAAGAAGAAGGCGTAATCTTCTTCAAAGACAAAGTGGATATGAAGAAATACGGGTGGAAAGGTCTGGGCGAAGCGGATGAACCGCGGCAGGAAACACTGTTTTGAGTAGTAAAATTACTAGCGAGTAGCATCTTTACAATTTTTTCATCTGCCATCTGTGAGTGTAGCAAAGGACTGTTTTTATGGATATTTATTTAGCAACCGAACATGCCTATCACCTGATCTCCCAATTCAGTGTGGATGTGGCGCGCGACCGGGTGGAACAAAAGAAAATGAATCTGATCGCGGGTACTTTGGGCTCCCTGTTCTCGCGCTCCAAACCAGACGAACTTCAACTAGTAACAGTGGAAAACCGCGTCGAGCCATTCTGGCTGTTGGAGGCTTCGTCTCGTACTTCATATGACCGTGCCCGTACTTACACGGTTCCTGCCAGCGGACCGGAAGTTAAGAGCGTATCCGTGATGGGACAGGATCTACCCACCGTGCCTCAACCCAAAAACGGACTTGCTTTCACCCTCACCGGGATCGAACATTGTTCACAGGAACTTCAAACCCGCCAGACCTTCGACGGTATCACAGGCAGTAAGGTGGATCTCTTAAAATACGTCAGCGCCGCAAAGACAGAAATCGCTGATATCAACACCTTCGCACCCGAAGGCGTGCTGGTCGTACCACCACAGGTAAAAGCTAATGCCGTCGTACGCCAAGTGACCGCTGAAGTTGTTCAACCCGTACAGAATGTTCAAACCATTCATGAGGAACGAGTGGATATCCTGACGATCGACCTGAACTTTCGTCCCATCTATGCTTTTGAATATGAATGGACCACAAAAAATAAAAAGGTGGTCATCGAGTTTGATCCGCTCACTGGTGACATGCACACAGGCGGAAAAAAGTGGAGTGACCAGATCAAAGGGCTTCTCACACGCGATCTTTTGTTCGATGTCACTGCCGATGCCTTCGGAACGATCGTCCCGGGCGGCAGTATCGCAATCAAGTTAGTGAAAGCAGTGGTTGATCGAAAGAAATAAAAAACGAGGCAGGGAGTTTCAGGCGAAAAAACATGGGGAATCATTATTTCAGCAGAATGAGGTAAGCCATGACGAGCAGGCGTTCTCCAATAGTTTCCGGGGGTTTAAAGGTTCTGGCATTACTGATCATTGGAATATTCGCGTACTACTTTTGGGATTGGACGTTATCCATCATGGATCTCAAGGGAACGTTCCATAACACCGCCAATATGGCAGACCTCGATAACGACGGTGACATGGACGTCATCCTGCAAAACGTCCGCAACGAATCGGAGTTCACCGCCTTTGCCGTCATAACATTATGGTTCAACCAGAGGAATGGAAATTTCACAGCCAAACGACTTGATGACTATCACTACGAAGCCGGATGGGCATCCAACGCGGCGGATGTCGACAACGATGAGGATACCGATCTACTTGTCTATCAGGGATACTATGTGCGCATCGATCTCAATCAGGGAGGCAATCCCGTCGAATTCAAGGCCAGTCAATCCATCGACGCCCCAAAGCAAGAAGCGCAATTCGGCTCCATGCTGTTGGACGACTTGAATCATGATGGACTCACGGATGGTATTGTCCTCGGATGCTGCAGCCGGATCTTCACCGTCGACCCCGAGGCTGACACGCCGAACTTCTCATGGAAATGGCTCAGCGCCTCAGACTCCCTTGGAAAACTGGTCCCACAAAAATCGACATTATCTGCCCTAGATGGTCTCGCCGTACAAGCCGCCTCCCTCGGGGATCTCGATAGCGATGGCGACCTCGATCTCTTCGCAGCGGTCATTGCTCCAAGCCTCGGCAGGAACACCGATCCAGCTGACAGAGTCCTTTTCAATGATGGTTCAGGTAACTTCGTGGATTCAGGTCAACGCTTGGGCGATACTGATAGTTCTTCTGTTGCCTTAGGTGATGTAGATAATGACGGCGATCTCGATGCTCTCGTTGGGAATGATAACGGAGCATTGTTATGGCTCAATCAAGGAGGGGCTCAAAACGGACAGGCAGGTACATTCGTTCTTTCCGAGGCAAACATCTTAGGAAAACAAACCCGGGCAGTATTCCTCACCGATCTTGATAGTGATGGCGATCAAGACGCACTCATCACTGGGCTGAAACAGGCAGTCATCTGGTGGAATGATGGACAGGGGAAATTCACCAAATCCAATCAGCGCTTCCGCTTTACCAATCGACATGGTTTAGCCATTGCAGATTTCGATAACGATGGCTTGCCTGATATCTTTGCCGCTGAATATACCAACGACTTCCGCGTCTGGTACAACCAAGGAGATGGAACCTTCCGTTCCATCCTTTTCCCCTAAGTTGATGAATGTATTCAGTTCGCAAGGATGGTTGCCAACCATGGCAAGTCAAATTACCATTGACGAGGTGATGCTTTAGAAATATCGAGAGGAGCAACCATGTTACGCACGAGTTTAATCTTTATCGTTATCGCAATGTTAGTGGGATGCACAAGTACGTCAAGTTCACCAACCAATACAACTGAACCGTCGATCATTGCCGAACCGACAACGGTTGAACAACGTGCCACAGATTCACCTTCATCCGAATCACCGATCAGCGAAAACACACTCTCTCCTGAGCAATACATAATCCAGGAATATTCCGTCCCCGCTGGGAGTCACCCTCACGATGTTGCGCCTGCGCCCGATGGAACGGTCTGGTATACCGCGCAACATAAAGGTGCATTGGGAAGGCTCGACCCGGTCACTGGCGAGACGCATCACATCCTGCTGGGTTCAGGTTCCGCACCGCATGGAGTCATCGTCGGTCCTGATGGTGCACCATGGATCACGGATAGCGGTTTGAATGCGATCGTGCGTGTTAACCCGCAAACGGAAGAGGTGCAAGTATTTCCCCTCCCTGCTGGCAGTGGAAACGCCAACCTCAACACTGCTGTCTTTGATACCAATGGCATTCATTGGTTTATTGGCCAAAACGGAATCTATGGTCGGCTTGATCCGTCAACAGGCAAGATGCAAGTCTTCGATGCACCGCGTGGACGTGGTCCGTATGGCATCACGGTCACGCCTGAAGGTGTCGTCTACTATGCTTCGTTGGCTGGCAGTTATGTAGGGCAGATCAATTCGCAGACGAATGAAGCGTCCGTGTTGGAGCCGCCAACTCCGGGTCAGGGGGCGAGGCGGGTTTGGTCTGATTCGCAGGGACGGGTCTGGGTCAGTGAATGGAATTCGGGACAAGTCTCGGTCTATGATCCCGCAAATAATTCATGGCGCGAGTGGAAACTGCCGGGGAGCCGACCAGAAACCTATGCGGTGTATGTAGATGAATTGGATATCGTCTGGCTGACGGACTTCGGCTCGAACTCCATCGTCCGCTTCGACCCGACCCTTGAGCTGTTCACCGTCTTCGAACTGCCCAGCCCGAACGCAGCGGTGCGTCAGCTTTTGGGGAGACCCGGCGAAATCTGGGGCGCTGAGTCAGCGACGGATAAACTGGTTGTGATACGAACAACTTCACAGTAGTTCGATGCGTTTCACTTAGAATCCACAAAGTAGGTCATCGCTCTGCCGCTTGTGTGCAAGCGGCAGAGCGATCAAGTCTTACTGGTTATTTTTCGGCGAGCGAAAAGATTCTAACCAGAAAGAACGCCAGCGCTGCACCAAAGATGGCGGAACCGACCGAAATGAGAATGGTCTGATCCACGGGGTCTGTCAGGGTTTTGGCGCCGACAGCCATGAAAATTCCACCGAGCATGAGGGCAACGAAGGTTATGGTGGTTCGGGTGACTAAGGTTTTGGTATTCATATTATCTCCTTTATATTTTTTTACATACTTTTATGTATGTAAAATGAGTAAAAAAAATAGTTGTTGCTACATACCGTAAGGGCGACCCACCCAGAGGAAGCAGATCACATCCATCGTCCCTGACGGGTCGCCCCTACTTTTTCAGACCCGCAATCAAAATATCCGCAAAGGACTCGGCACTGGTCTTCAGCGAAAAAGACTTCGGCGAAGCCAGCCACTGTTGAATGGCGCCGTTTTCAAAAGCAATAAAGGCGCGCGCCATATCAGCTGGTTCCATATCGTTACGCAAAATTCCCTGCATAACTCCCGCCTGCATCGCACCAGCAATGCCAGCGATCAGCGCATTCCCTTCATCAATCTGTTTCTTACGCCCTGCTTGTAATTCAGGGTCAAGTCCAGTTTTGAACAACGCCAGTTCCATCACCGCACGCGCTTCCTTGTCCTCTTCGATCAACGCACATTGACGGACAAAAATTCGCCGCAGCATTTCGATCAGCGTTCCACCTTCTGCCAGAGCCTGCTGCACAACTGTTGTGCCGCGCGCGGAAAGTTCCTGGATGAGCGTATTGTAAAGATCAGCCTTGCTCTTGAAATGCCAGTAGATCGCGCCGCGCGTGACCTTCGCGGCTTTTGCGACATCATCCAATGTCGCGGCGGCATAGCCTTTTGCGCTGAAAACTGATAAGGCCGTCTTTAGCAATTTGGCACGTGTGGCTTCTGCTTCTTCTTTTGTGCGCCGCATTTATACATACTATCACGTATGTATATTTTCTGTCAAGGAAATTTGACGAGATAGTCTCCTCTACTGCTGGGTCATTCATCTTTGTTATGGATTTGTCCTTTGCCGTCCGGTGAAAAAATCTATACTTGATGTATCACTCAAGCACAACTCAAACACAGGAGGCATGCATGTATATCTTTCAAGTCCATCATTACATCAAACCCGACCAGATCGAAGCATATAAAGCCGCTACCATCGAGAATGCACACAAAACGATGCTGGAGCCTGGTGTGGTCCGTTTCGATGTCTTTCAGGATGCAACCAATCCTGCGCATTTCAGCCTTTTGGAAGTGTATCGCGATCTTGCCGCGCGAGATGCTCATCTTGAAACCGAACACTTCCTGAAGTGGAAGGATGTTTATCTTCAAACACAGGAACGCAAAGGGCACGGTGATGAGTTCAACGTAGTATTCCCCGAAGAGAGCAAGTGGATCAAGAATTAAACCAGCTTTATTCGTGGTATCCTAATTTCATCTTGATTAAACCGACACGCCTTCCATGACAACCACCGCCCCCATTCGCATCGGTATCCTTGGTGCCGCAGCCATTGTACCTATGGCATTAACCAAGCCTGTCCGTTCTGTACCAGAAGCACAGGTGGTAGCCATTGCCGCACGTGACCCAAAACGCGCGGCAGCCTTCGCACGCAAACACCACATCGCGTGTGTCCATCAAACATATAACGACCTACTCGCTGACCCCGAGATTGACGCGATCTATAACCCTCTGCCAAACGGACTGCATGCCGAATGGACGATCCGCGCGCTCAAGGCGGGCAAACATGTTCTATGCGAGAAACCGTTCGCGTCGAATGCAAGCGAAGCGCAGGAGATGGCAAGGGTCGCAGAGGAAACAGGACTCGTAGTAAGCGAGGCTTTCGCCTATCGCTACCACCCACTGGCAGCGCGTATAAGAGAGATCATGGCGAGTGGCGAACTTGGCAGGATCCAACATATCGACGCCCAATTTTGTTTCCTGCTCCCCACACCAAAGAATATCCGCTTTCAGTATGGATTGGGAGGCGGGTCGTTGATGGACAATGGCTGTTACCCCGCCAGTCTGATCCGTTATTTGGCTGAGGCTGAACCGCAAGTGGACTCCGCGCGTGCGCGTCTTTTCTCACCCCAGGTTGATTCAGCCATGACAGCGAATCTGTCCTTTGCAGATGGTCGCACTGCCCGCCTGACCTGCGACATGCTTTCGCCTGCACTTTTCCGTTCCATCGTCCGCGTGCAGGGTGAGGCAGGTACGTTAGCTGTCATCAATCCGTTTCATCCGCACTGGTTTCATTGGCTGCGCGTGCGCGGACGCAATGGTTCGCGTTTCGAACATGTGCGCGGCGCGAACGCTTATATCCTACAATTGCGCGCCTTTATCAAAGCAATTCGTGGTGAAATGAAACTCAACACCAGCCCTGCCGATGCAGTCAGCAATATGCGTCTGATCGACACGATCTATGAAAAAGCCGGTTTGAAACAACGGGGAACTTAACGGGTCAACTCAACAACCAGCGTATCCAAAGCCAGGTCAAGCGTTATCTGGCTCGTCTTGACCCCCTCATCGATCTTCAACAACTTACGATAAATGCTTTCAAGTGATTCGATCGAAAAACGTGCGGCTTGCCCCGTGGTCTTTTCCGCCACGAACGGATGTACACCCAACGCGCGGGCGACATCATCCTTATTGCCACGTCCATCCAAAATTTCGCGCGCCTGGATCAACAAGCGGAATTGCCTCACTACCATCCCCCACAATGCAAACAAGTCTTCGGTCTCCAACAAACGATGTAATAAGTGTTGTGCGGATTTGCCATTGCCGTTGGATAATGCATCGACAAAATCAAACACCGATTGCTGTGAGGTGACGATGCAAACCGCTTCCACATCCTGACTATTAATCGGTCGCGCCCAATTGACATACGCCAGCAACTTCGCAATCTCCATCCCCGCCTGCCGCGTGTCCACGCCGACCATATCTTTGAGCATTTCGGCAGCACGCGGTTCGATCTGGCACTCCTGCTTCTTCGTCTCGTTGACGATCCAACCTGTCATTTCTTTTAATCGCGGGAGCATGTAGGCTTTGGTTTGAATTAATTTCTCATTCTTCTCCGCCCATTTCACGATCCAATGCTTCTCTGCATCGCGCGGTTCGACGGATTCATACAATACCACGCGTGTGGTATCAGGCGCTTTCTCAAGATATTCAAAAAACTTTTTTCGCGCAGAGACATTGTTATATTTTGTGGAGGGGTTCGTCAAATACACCAACCGTCGCTTGGCGAGGAATGGCATGGCGTTGACAGCGTTGTTCAGATCCGAGTCGCTCATCGTGCGCGCATCGAGGCGCGCGGTGTTCATGTCCGCGCTGGTGGGATCGGTAAAATCTGACTCAAAGTCTTTGAGCCTACGAGTGATGGCGAATTCGTCGTTGCCGAAGAGGAAGTAGAGGTTGGGCATGAGGGATGAAAGAGCGTAGACACATAAACAAGTTTTGCACATTTCGTGTCTACTTGTTTACCTGTGTACCTGTTTACTTAGTAATGATACGGTGAAGGCCATTGCGGATAAAGACAATATTGGTGATCTGCAAGTTGCCCATATCCGCTTCGGTGGTGATATATTTTTGCAGCCAGGGACCAAGCGGTTTGCTGAGCCAGTATCCGAAAGCGGCAAAGACAACCGCGAGCGGAATGAGCAGGAGTCGCCAACGGGTGGAACGAGCTCCCTGAAGCGGTGCCCAGGCAAAAGTCCCGGAAAGAAGCGCGGTGGTCGCCATGTTCGTGCCGCACCCCTCGTGGACGGCGAGTCCGCTTTCACCAGCGCGGAGTCGCGTCAAGGCTTCTGTGGCAGCATGCGCTATCTCTTCAAGTTGAAGATCACCGAGTAGAAAAAAACCGGTCGGGTTGGAATGTCCCGCCATGGAAATTTTATGCGTGCGCGCCAGCACATGCAGGGTGGCATGTTCAAGTGCGTGGTTGCGTCTGGTTTCGAGAATGAGTGGGAGATCGAGTAGCATATGATGATTATACATGCAACGAGTGATGTATGTCATGCCATAAATGGCGCCTCTTTAAACTAATTTAAGCAAAATCTGTAGAAACTCAAGTTGTGGTTTCGCACAAATAAGAGACAATATAACCAATATATTCTGCGTTGCATTGTGAGGAAACCATGGCTATTCAAACAAAAGCAAACAGCAAATCACATATTCCGCAAAATTCAATTTTCTTTGAAAAGATCGTCCCAATTGCATTGATCACCATGGGCGCCATCACACTCGGCTTGATGTTATTCGCCGCAGGTGTCTTGCTGGGAATTGTCCATTTTTAAACAACAGGAGAAAATCGTTATGACCATCAATCAGGTTTTGCCGTTCATTTCAACCGCCATCATGCTGTGGTTCACAGTGGATGTATTCCAACGCTACTTCGTACGCCGCAACCCGGCGTTTTTGTTTTGGGGCATTGGGTTGGCAATGTTCGGCGCAGGCAGTTTTGCTGAAGCCTATTTATCGCTGGCGTGGAATAAATGGATGTTCTTCGTTTGGTATTTGTTCGGCGCTGCACTGAACGCCGCCTGGCTCGGGCATGGAACTTTATATTTGCTGGCGCGCAAAAAATGGCGCCATGTTGTGACGGTCGTGCTAGTCCTTGGAAGTTTATTTGCGGGCAACTTGATGTTGCAGGCTATGCCCAAGTTAGACGAGGCTGTTTTTACAACTGCCAAACCGATCAGTGAACAATATGGGACGAAGGCGCTGGATGCGGGTGAAACTGCCCCCAGTGGCGCGCTGACCATCAACACCACCTATCGCGGCGAAGAAGTGACCGCCGTTCGTGGGTTGTTACCACTCGGCACATCCGTGCGCCTGACCACGCCGTTCTTCAATATCTACGGTTTGCTCACACTCGTAGGCGGCGCGATCTATTCCGCCTATTTATTCTGGCGCAAACGCGTCATGCCCAACCGTGTGATCGCGAATGTCCTGATCGCGGCAGGCGCACTGGCGATCGGATCTGCCAGCACACTCACACGCCTCGGTTATGGCGAATATCTGTATCTGGGCGAATTGATATCTGCCATCTTGATGTTTGTTGGGTTCCGCATGGCAGCGAAACCACAACCTGATGAGGTGGTGATACCGAATTCCATTCCTGCGTCTGCTGATTAATATCAGGTGATTAAATATTTGAGCCGTGGATTTCATCCACGGCTCGTTTGTTTTATCAGCATAACGTTGGTTGAGTAGGCAGTGTTCGTCCGCCGTACCGAAACCAACAGGTTTTAAAAATGCTCTTGTAACAGAATTATTTTGCTTAGTGGTGGTTTCGATACGGGCTTTGCCCTACTCAACCACCAGGGTATTTATTGATTCGCGTTTTCCAATTTGCGATAAGTTTCCAATAGGCTGATCAAAATCTCATCGGTGAAGGTGTGCATCTTGGTGTACATCTCAGTTGCACGCTTCGATGGGACGTTCGCTTCGCTGTATACCTTAATGACCGACTCTACCAACGTATCGCGAAAAAACAAAAAGGCTTTTGCCGCATCCACGTAACTCAAGTTGTAGCGACGTGCTCTCGAGGCGTATTCGTATCCAATCGCGTATGCCTCGGTTGCCGCTGCTTCGCCATTCGTGGCGATGTAATTCGTCAATCCCTGGAACAACGAACGCGCACTCATGCGATATTGCCTGCGCGCCTCTTCATCCAATTTTTGATACCAGGATTCCGCTTCGAGACGTCCCTCCGAAATTTGCATGCGGACATTCTTCACGACTTCGTTCAGCATACCTTCGGGCTCCAACGCCTCTTCCTTGGACTTGGAGTTGGTCTCTGACCAAAGGAGGATTTCTCCACGCTTATAGCGACGATGGCCACCCTGCGTCTTGTGGACCGGCAACACGCCCTTATCGGACCAAAGCCGCACGGTGCTGGGATGTACTCCAAGCAATTTTGCCGCATCACTGAGGGAAAGCCATTCGTCTGTCATGGTTTATGGGATCAGGAAAACAATCAAGGTTAGGAACGCCGAAACGAGGAACGCCTTGAGCAGCACCTTTTGTGCCTGGCGTTGGATCTGTTTTTGTTCAACATCATCTTCGATCTTTTCTTCTGTCTCACCGAATTTGCGCAGACCGCGCGAAGCGAGAGATAGTCAGGTTTTATCCTTGGCTTGGAAATAGCCAGCCGCGGCGCCTCCAAACGAAAGTATGAGCAGTAAACGCCACACCGGGTTTACATCAAAGGCGAGCAACACACCCAAAACGATAAGGCTAATCATAAATTGGGTGATGCCAAAACGCAAGCGCATCTGGCGTTCACGCGGGCTGATGTTAGCAATGCACACCTCCCCCATTTCTCCCTCTTGTGGATCTGAAGCTTCAAACTTTGCAAAGAAAACTGAATTGACGATGGTCATTATCCCTTTGGTTTCTGCTCGTTCGGGGGCTTAGCCCCCGAACGAGCGTGGTTAGAATTTATTCCGCGGCGAGCGCGATCTTCTCTGTAAACGCTGGTTCATGTGCTTTTTTCTGGAATGCACCGACATCAATGCGATATAACATGATCGCAGCGATGAGCAACATCAACGCCTCGATACTGAATACGACGAGGTAACCGCTCAAGGCATTACCCGTAAGCTGTGTAGCGAGGTCAGCGACCACGCCTGCCATGAGCAAACCAACCAAACGCGAAAGTCCGTTCGAGAAGCCCCAGGCGCCGATGTATAAACCAACTTTTTCAGGGACGGTAAGGTCGAACATGAGGGAGAGATTCGCAATCGTGGAAATGCCAGTGCCAAATCCTAGTAATGTAATGCCGATATAGAAAGCGGAGCGGCTGGCAATCAATCCACTGATGACGATGATAACGAAACCGATCAACGCACCGAGGTTGCCTGATTGCGCGACATACTTCTTTTTTACACGTCCATCTAGGGCACCAGCAACGATAAACGCGATCAGTGTGAATGTGTTGGTGATGGATACAATGCGCGAGGTTTGTTCGAGGGTCATACCGAAGGCTTGGGCGCCGAAGGGTTCAAGCAATACGTCCTGGCTGAGGATGGCGGCGAGGAGCAACAACAAGTAAACGAAGAAGATCTTCGCCACGGGATTCGCCGTGATGGCGGAGGTCATCTCTTTGACTGTGTACGTATCTGCGCGGGAGGTTGAGGCAGAAGGGTCGAAGCGTGGTTCCAACTTGATAAGGCCGAGCAGGCCCAAAGTCAGGGCTGAAGCGGCGACGATAAGGAAGGCACGTTCGAGAGTCACCGGGTCAAAAGTCGGCACCATACGGCTTAATGAAATCCCCGTCGCTATTAAACCGATGACCATGATCGTGAACATCGTGGCGATGGTCTTGCCGCGTTCTTTTTCGCCGGAGAGCTCAGAGGCGAGTGAGAGATAGGAGACTGCGGAGAGGTTATAACCCATCCCCCACATGCCGAAGGCGAGAATGCCAGCGATGACACCAAGGATAAAGTTCTGACTCATGAGTACTGCGATCTGCGGCGAGACCGCCACACCGAGTACACAAAGGATCAGACCGGCGAGGATGTACGGGGTGCGACGGTACCCGAAGATGGGATGCCGGTCTGAGAAGGAGCCGATGGCAACTTGAATGGGGGAAAGTAAATAGGGAAAGATGGCGAGCAGGGTGAAGAGGGTTTTGGAAACGCCGAGGTCGAAGATCATGACGCGGTTGAGCGTGCTGTTAATGGGCACGAGCGTCATGGCGACGGCGGTATGGATGAGGGCAAGCTGAAGACGTTTGAGGAACATAATCACCTATTAAATACAGTGAGGGCGTTTGATACGCCCTACCATTTGAATGCTTGAATTCTACTTTTTCGGGCGCAAGCGTCAATGTAGATTTATGTAGAATTCCACTAGAGAAATCTAAGCAAATCTATTGTTCGGCTTTGGAAAATTTCGCGATCAGGGTGTTATATTTTTCCAGCAACTCAGGTGTGGGCTCGTTGCCGTCGAAGTTGAGGAAGACCTTGAAGGCAGCACTGCCCCGCTTATCAAAGAACTGGAAGCTGAGCGATTCGTGCCCATCGAGATGACTCGGCTTGCGGAAGGCGAATGCGGAAGCCAGTTCCCAGCTGCGGATGTGCATATCCAACGATTTGGTGGACGTTCAAGAAACCGTCGGCATTGGTGAACTTGCCGAACTGACCGTAGACTTCGATAGTGGTTGCACCATTTGAGACGATGACATGCACATTACCGAGGTTTTCAAAGGCACGGATGACCTCCTCCCAGCGTGAGAAATCGAGTTCGCGGGCGGTGTCACCATCCAACGCACGAATCACATCCACTTCGGGGATGCGCAATTTATATGCGAGCATGAGCGTCATCTGCGAGCGGTCCGTGTTGTAGGCTTCACGGATGGCGATGAGACGCTCATCGTGGGTCAGGTCTGGGCTGAGGGGTGTGGCGGTTTGAAACATTTTGCATTCTCCATTTATTTATAAGATTTCAACAGACATGCAGTATAGCTTTGCAAGTCTTACAAATCTAGTAATGTGGATGAAATTAGGTTTATTCAAAGGTGAATTCAGTTTTCAACCAGGGTGAAAGTTTCAAGCAAAAATAATCAGATGCAAAATTTATCGGAGTGGAAAGAAGCGGGGTACTTCCTTCACGGAAAAAGAATGACATCCATCCATGTGGAAAAACGGTGGCAGGTGAAATAATAAGGTCAACCATAAAATTTTACGAAGGTCTGCCTTATATCCAATCGAACCTGAAGTTAAGTGAAGCACAGGGATACAACAAAAGGTATTTGTAAATTTTAGGAAAATAGCAATATATCTTTGAAGTTATTGAGGATCACAACGATGGAAACAAATACCAATCCCCCAACCAACGCGCCAAAATATTTCTTTTGGGGAACATTGCTTATCTGGTTCGGCGTGTTGATATGGACGCCGTTTATCATCCTACAGATCGCTGAAAAACACCCGTCATTTTTGTGGTTCTTGCCGTTTCATCTGGTTGGAGTGATCGGAGGTGCACGCCTCCGGTCATTTGCCCGCAAACAAATGGGACTTCCATCTCTCAAGAGGAAACCGCTTCAAATTGTGGGGGGCATATCGATCGCGCTGGGGATTTTGACATGGGCGCCATATTTTTATTTGAAAGCGTTCACACAAACATCAGTGAATGTAATGAACTTCCTGCCATTTCATCTGGTCGGAGTGTTGGGCGGAGTTTTGTTATTGACCATCAATCACTTGTCCATTCGCAAGGATCGTGAAAAAAGCAGGACAGTGGCAAGCAAGAATGGAAGGGTTGCCTTATGACCGTCCCGCAGTTGAGCGAAAGCACGGAAATGTATTTGAAAGCGATGTCGGAGTTGGGAGATCGAGAAGTAGCGATTGCCCGGCTTGCTGAACGCTTGAGAGTCACAACCGTCTCTGCCAATGAGATGATGAAAAGACTCGGCGAGCAGGGACTGGTGTCGCACATGCCGTATAAGGGAGTCACGCTGACGAAAAGGGGACGTGAGGCAGCATCCAATGTGATTCGGCGGCAAAGGCTTTGGGAATGTTTTTTGTATGACCACTTGAATATTGAATGGTCGAAGGTGTATGAACTCGCCTGTTCACTGGAACATGCGACTGCCCCCGAAGTGACCGAGGCGCTGGCTGGTTTTCTTGGAAACCCAAAGACCTGTCCGCGCGGTAATCCGATCCCTGATGAGAAGGGCATGTTCACGCCCTTGAATGGAGTCCTATTGAGTGATGCCGTGGTGGGCAAAACAGTGAAGGTATTGGCGGTGAATGCCACCGCAACCGACGTGCTCAAGTATTTACAGGAACGCAATATTTTACCAGGACAAAAAATCAAGATCGTGGAAGCCGCACCTCTGAAAGGTCCGCTGACGTTAAATGTAGATGGCAAAGAAGTGGCTTTAGGTTTGTCACTGGCGGAGTTTGTGATCGTGGAATAAAAAATCGGTGGTCGAGCGCAAACAGTCGAGACTACCTGTAAACAAAATCATTTTAGTTACTGGGCGGGAACGCTTCGCAGCCGCCCCTACAAAATAATAAACAGGAAACTATGTCTGAATCAACTCAATTACATTTGCTTCGACCCGGACAAAAGGCAACCATTACCAAGATCAATGGAGCGAGCGCATTACGCAGACGGTTCGTTGAGATGGGCATCCTCAAAGGTGAGACGATCTTGATCGAACGTCATGCACCGCTCGGCGACCCCGTGGAATATTTCATCAAAGGTTATCACCTTGCCCTGCGAAAAGAGGAAGCCGCGTATATCGAAGTAGCGTTAATTGGAGACACACATGGCTGATCTAACCATCGCACTGGCAGGGAACCCCAACGCAGGCAAGACCACGATCTTCAATGCACTGACGGGGTTGCATCAACATACGGGCAACTGGCCCGGCAAGACCGTTGAAAAGAAAGAAGGCGAGATCGAACACAGCGGGCTCACCGTCAACATCGTTGACCTGCCCGGCACCTATAGTCTCACCGCCTATTCGCCTGAAGAGATCATCGCGCGCGATTACATCATTCAAGAACGCCCCGATGTCGTCATCAATGTGGTGGACGCGACCAATCTCGAACGCAATTTGTATCTCACTGTCCAGATCCTTGAATTGGACGTACCCGTCGTCCTTGCACTCAACATGACCGATGACCTGCACAGAGACGGCGCAAAGATCGACATCGATCAGTTATCGCAACTGCTTGGCAATATCCCGGTTGTGCAAACAGCAGCGAACAAAGGTAAGGGGATACCTGACCTTATCAATAAAGCTGTGGGGATGGCAAAGAGGAAGTAACTAACCACAGAGACACTGAGACACGGAGATTTATGAATTTTCTCCGTGTCTCAGTGATAAAGAAGAAAACATGACCATTACAACAAACTCATTATTCAAACTTGATTACGGCGGCAAGATCGAACGCGAGATCGCTAAACTGATCACTGCATTCGAAGAAATAAAATTCGACACGGGGCGTTATTCCCAACGCTGGCTGGCGATCAAACTGCTCGAAGCCGATAGCGATATTCTTGAGCGCGTGCAAAACATGCCAAACGGCGAACAAATCATTGCTCGCGCCAAACAAGGCGCGGAACACGTATCGTCCATGCTTGGTGATGACCTCGATCTCATCACCGCTGACCGCCGCTACGGTTACATCAACGGCATCGTACGCCAGGCGCTGCATCGTCCGCTCATTGACCGCATCACGCTCACCGACCGCATCGATGATATCGTCACGCACAAGTGGCTTGGTCTACCTGTTTTCTTCGCAGTGATGTACATCGTCTTTCGACTCGTGATCGACGTCTCTTCTCCCTTTTTGGATTGGACGGACGCGGTCATCAACGGTCCGCTCGCCAACTGGCTGCGCTTCATATTGGACCTCCTACCTGTTCCCGCGTGGATTCATTCTCTCATCATCGACGGAATCGTCGCCGGAGTCGGAGGCGTGTTGGTTTTCGTCCCCGGCTTGTTGATTCTGTATTTCTTTCTCGCATTACTTGAAGACTCGGGCTACATGTCGCGCGCCGCATTTGTGATGGACCGCTTCATGCGCGTCGTTGGCTTGCATGGCAAATCGTTCATTCCCATGATCCTAGGATTTGGTTGCGCCGTCCCCGCCATCTATGCCACGCGGACAATCGCCAGTCGTCGCGACCGTATCCTGACCGCATTACTGGTTCCGCTCATGTCATGTTCAGCGCGGCTGCCTGTATATGTGGTCTTTGGACTCGCATTCTTCGGTGCACGTGCAGGGACGGTCATCTGGGCAATGTATGCGTTGGGCATTGTCGTCGCGATGCTCGCAGGGATGGTCTTCACACGTACCATTCTCAAACCCGATGTATCATCCGCTTTTGTTTTGGAACTTCCGCCCTATCGCCAGCCTGCGCTCAAAAGTGTTTTGATCCACATGTGGGAGAACACACGTGAATTTGTCCGCAAGGCCGGGACGACGATTCTGTTTGCATCACTGGTCATGTGGCTGTTGCTCAATCTGCCCTGGGGCGTGGCAAAACAGCGTGATTCATATTTTGGCAAAGTCAGCGGTGCGATCTCACCCGTCTTTGCCCCACTTGGGTTCGACAATTGGGAAACGGGCGGCGCACTCGTGACAGGCTTCATGGCGAAAGAGATCGTCGTCAGCACCATGAGCCAGATCTATCTCGGCGGCGAAGAAGCGGAAGTTATCCAGCCCACAACTTTGGGCGAAGATTTGATTGGCATCGGTCAGGGATTCGTGGATGCGACCGTCAGCTCAGGGAAAATCCTGGTGAGCATCATCCCCGGCGTGAATTTGGTGGATGAATCAGCAGCCAGCGAAGATACCGCCTTGAGTCTCGCTTTGCGTAAGAGTTTCACACCCCTGAGCGCCGTTGCGTTGTTGGTCTTCGTGCTCTTATATGTTCCATGCGTCGCAACCCTGGGCGCGATCAAACACGAATTCGGAATTTCATGGGCAGTGACATCTGCTGTCTATCAAACCGCGGTCGCATGGATCGTCGCCTTCATCGTCTATCAAGGCGGACTCCTGCTCGGGTTGGGATAATGACATGCTGACGCAATTGGTCAAACTGCTCGAAGATAAAGAGAACGGACTGAGCCTTTCAGAGATCAGCCGCGAGATGAAGGCGCAACCAACGGCGGTCTTGTGCATGATCAATCTGTTGGTGCAAAAAGGAAAACTGCTCGAGGTCGGACCCGACGGCAAGTGTTGCGCCGCCTGCGGGATACAATCCGAGTGCAACCTGCTCGCCGCACGCGGGAAGCGCTATGTAGTGGCAGCACTTTCCTGATCTTCCGAAACATGATCCAAACAATGAACTGCCCAGTGAACTGGGCAGTTTTTAAATCCCTCGTAAGAACTGTTTTCTACAACAGTCTGTATGGATGTAGGATTTTTCTCTTCCAAAGAAATCGTTTTCCGTGTACATTCAAACCATCAAACAGGAGGCAGACATGCGCTACAAATTATTAGGCAGAAGCGGACTACGCGTTTCGGAATTATGTCTCGGCACGATGACGTTCGGTGAGACGTGGGGCTGGGGCGCCTCGAAAGTTGAAAGTAAAAAGATGTTCGACCTGTTCGCAGAAGCGGGCGGAAATTTTATCGACACATCGATCAATTACACGGATGGGACTGCCGAAGAATTTCTCGGCGATTTCCTCAAAGCGGACCGTGATCACTTTGTGGTGGCAACCAAATATACGCTCACGAAACCAGATAACACGGACCCCAACGGCGGCGGGAATAGTCGCAAGAATATGATGAAATCGGTCGAGCGCAGTTTGAAGCGCTTGAAAACCGATCACATTGACATTTACTATCTACACATGTGGGATTACATGACACCCGTCGAAGAGATCGTCCGCGGCATGGATGATCTCGTTCGTCAAGGCAAAGTTTCGTACGTGGCTTTTTCTGACACGCCAGACTACATCGTCGCGGAAGCCAACACGCGCGCGGACCTCATGGGCTGGTCACGGTTTATCGGCATGCAAGTCCCCTACTCCCTGCTCGACCGCGCCGTGGAGCGCTCCATTATCCCGATGGCAAAACATTGGGACATGGCTGTCCTGCCATGGGGTCTGCTTGAGGCCGGGATTCTCACCGGCAAGTTCTTGAAGAAGGTCAAAGACTCGACGCGCATCGATCAGAAAGAGTTGAAGCTGAGAGAAAAGTCCATGAACATCGTAAAGGAAGTACAGAAGATCTCAGAAGAAGTTGGCAAGCCGATGTCACAAGTGGCGATCAATTGGGTGAAGCAACTTCCCAAAGCGCAAATAATTCCCATTCTGGGTGCGCGCAGTGTCAAACAATTGAAAGACAACATGGGCGTACTCGATTGGAAACTGACCGACGAACAATGGAAGCGACTTGACGAAGTCAGCGCCATTGACCTGGGTTTCCCGCACGGATTTTTGGAAGGCAATCAATACGTCTACGGTGCGACGTACGAGTTGATCGATAATCATCGGGTGTAGAAAAAACCTAGCCACGGATTTCACTAATTTGCACTGATATAACCGACCCTCACGGGTCGGTTATTCTTTAAACCCATTTACGCTAACAATAAAAAACCCGTGATTATCCGTGTAATCCGTGGCTAAATGTGTGGTCATGTTCTGTTAGAATTCACTTCTATGAAAGAATTCATCTACTCCCGTAACGCTGTGTATGAAACCCTGCGCGCCAAGCGCAGGGATGTGTTCAAGATCGAACTTGCCGAAGGGGTGCAAATAAAAAGCCGGCTCACCGAGGTTCTGGCTTTGGCAGGGCAACGCAAGATCCAGGTTATCAAAGCGCCGCGCGCCCGGTTGGATAAGGTCCACGAGAATAATCAGGGCATTATCGCCGAGGTGAGCGGATATCCGTATGTGGATCTGCTCGATATTCTGGAGAACGCGCGCCAGAAGAACGAACCGCCGTTTGTGTTGTTGCTTGATTCACTCAACGATCCGCAAAACTTTGGCACGCTCATCCGCACGGCGGAAGCAATCGGTGTGCATGGCGTGATCATTCCGCTGGCGCATACGGTGGAGGTGACTCCGTCCGTGGTGAATGCGTCCTCGGGCGCGAGCGAGCACATGCTCATCGCACGTATGAATCTCGCGCAGGCGATCGAAGCGCTCAAGGCTGAGAATGTTTGGGTTGTCGGTTTGGATCAGGACGGGCAAACGATCGGGGATAAGACTCAGCGTCATTTGACGGGAGCAACTGCACTCGTCGTTGGAAGCGAGGGCGAAGGCATCCGTCAACTCACGCGCACGAAATGCGACATCATCCTAAAACTTCCCATGCAAGGGCAGGTCGAATCACTTAATGCCGCCGTCGCGGGTTCGGTCGCGTTGTATCTGGCGTATTTGGCAAGACAAGCGACTAGATAACTAGAGGACTAGAAGACTATGCCGATTCAAGCATCCTATCATTTCCCACGCGGATTTTTATGGGGCACCGCCACTGCCGCGTATCAGGTGGAAGGCAACAGTACGAATAACAATTGGTGGAAGTGGGAACAGGACGGTCATACCAAAGGACACGCTGGACTCGCTTGCGATTGGTGGGGTGGACGCTGGAAGGAAGACTTCGACCGCGCCGCCGAAGGCGGGCAGAACGCGCATCGTTTTTCGGTGGAATGGAGTCGCATTCAACCCACGCCTGATACTTGGGACGAAGACGCGCTCGAACATTATCGTGCGATGTTGCGTGGACTGCGCGAACGCGGCATGACTCCGATGGTCACGTTGCACCATTTCACCGACCCATTGTGGTTGTATGAAAAATGTGGCTGGGAACAAGCTGAAGTTGTGCCGTTGTTTGAAAAGTATGTGCGCAAAGTTGTCGATGCGTTGAAGGAATATTGTTCGTATTGGGTCACGATCAACGAACCCAATGTTTATGCACTGAGCGGCTATGTCGCAGGCGATTTCCCGGCATGCAATAAAGGTTTGAATGTGGCGATGAAGGTACTCGCCAATATGGTGCGCGGACACGCCGCTGCCTATCGCGCCATCCACGAAATTCAAAAAGAGGCGCGCGTTGGTTTCGCACATCATCACCGCCCGATGGTGCCACGTAACTCCCGGTCACCGCTTGATCGCCTCATGCGCAACATTCGGTATGAGGGTTTGAACATGGCATTCCCTTCCGCACTCAGCACGGGCATCATGAAGACTCCGGTTGCCAGAGTGCAGATCCCCGAAGCCAAAGGTACACAGGATTTTTTAGGACTTAATTATTATTCAGTGGATACGGTCAGTTTCCATCTTGGCAAACGTCATGAACTCTTCACGCATAGTGCCTATCCAGACGACGCCGATATGAGCGATACGAATTTTCTCGCCAATATTCCCGAGGGTTTCTTCGATACCATCAAGTGGGGCATGCGTTTGTTTCCCAATATCCCCATTCTCATTACCGAGAACGGCGTGGAAGATGCCGACGATCACATGCGTCCGCGTTATCTCGCGCAGCATATTCATCAGATGTGGCGCGCCGTCAACTTCAACTTTCCCGTGAAGGGTTATTTCCACTGGACGCTGGTGGATAACTTCGAATGGGAACGCGGCTGGACGCAGCGCTTCGGTCTGTGGGGACTTGATGTTGAAACACAAAAACGTATCAAACGTCTAAGCGCAGATTTTTATGCCGAGATCTGCAAAGAGAATGGACTCACCTCTGAAATGGTCACCAAATATTGCCCCGAAGTGTTTGATAAATTATTTCCTGTGTAGGACTTCGCGCTGAGCGGAGGGTTGAGCGATCTTTGCGAAACCCGCAGTCGAAGCACGCCTCATTCCTCAGCCTCCACCTGCTCCATGACCCAAACCTTTTCCGCCCCGCAAGTTGTTTGCCGTCCTGCCATCGCCCGTGACCACGCGGACATCGCCGAATTCTGCAAAGGGATTTGGGAGGGCGGCGACTACGTCCCTGAAGTATGGTATCACTGGTACAACGATCCGCACGGGATTCTCGTCACTGCCGAATACAACGGACATGCCATCGGCTGTGCCAAGCTCTCGTTGATCGATGAAGGTCAATGGTGGCTCGAAGGTTTCCGCGTGGACCCGAACCACCAGGGACTCAAAGTTGGTTCACGCCTGCATTATTACATCACTGATTGGTGGGTGGAGCATGGCGATGGAACAATTCGCTTGATGACCCAGAATCCCGCCGTGGTACATCTGTGTGAGAAAACCAATTACATCAAAACTCAAGAACTGCGCGGATACAAGTCCACGCCTATCGCCGAACCCACGAACAACTTCTCCCCTGCTACCGATACAGTGGAAGCCGCAGCGTTTGCCATCGCCAGCGAGTCAGTAAAACTCACCGATAACCTGATCGATTTCGGCTGGCGTATCGGCACGCCAAATAAAAACATCTTCGAAAAATATTCCGGCTACAAAGCGGACTTCGTCCACACCTTCTATTGGTGGAAGGATAAACAAGGTTTGTTCAGCGCCTGGGAGGATGAAGACGAAGGTCAACGAAAACTGACCCTCGGTGTGCTCGCCTGTGCTATAGACGATATGCCAGCAATGCTGATGGACATCCGCAGATTTGCAGCACGCAAGAGTTTTGACAAGGTGACCCTACTGGCATTCTTGAATCCGCAACTCCTTGTCCAACTTGAACAAGCGGACTTTTCAACCAGTTGGGAAAATTATTTGCGCGTGTTTGAGAGGACAAAATCGTAAGCATGAATCTTCCTCCCGATTTTATTTCCATTATTGCCAACACCTTTGGTGAAGACGGTGAAGCCTTGATAGCAAATCTTCCTGCACTGATTGAAGAGACATCACAACGCTGGGGCTTGACGGACGTACAGCCGGTCCCGAATCTTTCTTATAATTTTGTGGCGTTTGCATGTAGGGGCGAGGTTATCTCGCCCCATGACACAATTAATCCTCAAACAAAAGGGCAAGGAGACCCTGCCCCTACACCTCATGATGTTGTTTTGAAAATCGGTGTGCCGCGCGATGAATTGACGAGCGAAATCGCAGCGTTGAGGCTTTTCAACGGTGATGGAGCCTGTCAATTGCTTGATGCCGATGAAGAGAAGGGCTTTCTGCTGCTTGAGCGTTTGCATCCCGGCGTGATGCTGTCCACGCTGGAGGATGACGAGGAAGCCACGCATATTGCCGCAGAGGTGATGAAGAAGATTTGGAGACCGCTTGAGTATGTCACTCTGAGCAGAGCGAAGAGTCTCTGTGACGACGAGAGAGATCCTTCGCTATCGCTCAGGATGACAGACCTGAGTAACTTTATTCGCCTCTCAGATTGGTTCGATGGACTAAAGCGATTAAGGGAAATGTTTAACGGTGGGACAGGTCCGTTGAATCAAAAACTTGTTGAGAGAGTTGAAAGTTCCGTCAAAGATTTCTTTGCGGAGAATCACATGCCAGTGCTGATGCACGGCGACTTCCATCACTTCAATATTTTGTCATCGGAACGCGGCTGGCTGGTGATCGACCCAAAGGGAGTCATTGGTCCGGCGGGGTATGAAGTAGGTCCGCTGATGATCAATCCATGGAATAGTTTTTCGGACGGCATCAATATCCGGCTGAGCGTGAAGCGGCGGATCGACATCCTGCATGAGCATTTGGGATTTGAGCGCGAGCGCATCCTGGAATGGAGTCTGGCGCATGCAGTCCTATCCGCTTGGTGGGGCATTGAAGATAATACCGGCTGGGATTTCGCTTTGCAATTTGCGGAGATGTTGACCGGTATTAAATGATAACAGCCTCCCATGAGGAAGGCTGTTTACTGGACAGGTTGTTCTACATTCCCAAGAAACTGAAAATCGCGTAAGCGAGGGCAAGCCAGGGGGCTAGTGTGGCAAGGATAGGAACAAACATTCCAAGACCGACAAACAGGAAGAATAACCACATACACCAGCCAGAAATCGTTTGGGGCATAGATATTTTCATTTCACACTCTCCTATTGAGTTGAATGACCGTCCACGCGGACAGTTCTATCAATGACAACCCTGTACTCCTACAGGAGATACGCCGACGTGGTAGAATCTGGTTACCTGTTTCGCTATCGCAGTCTCTTGCGACGGCGAGAATTTTTTTACCCATGAATATTACAACAACCTCTCCTGCTGAATTTTCCATGCACCGTACGCACGCCTCAGACCGCACTGGTCCGGCGCGTTGGATCTGGTCGCACGCGCGTCGTCACGGCTGGATCATCACCATGCTGGTGCTCGGCGCGGTCGGCAATGCGGCACTCGCGGCAGTCGTGCCCGTGCTGACTGGCGATGCGTTCAATGCGATGCTCAAGGCTGTGCCAGATACAAGTGTGTTACTACCGCTGGCGTTGACGATCGGCATCTCACAAATTTTGCGCGGCATCTTACAACTGGGTCGCAACTTCGGTGCGGAATTGCTCGCGCAAAAAATGGAACGTCAGGTGCGCGATGAGTTGTATCTTTCGCTGCTTGCCAAGAGCATGACCTTCCACAACCTGCAACCGGTCGGCGATACGATGGCACGCACCACGAATGATGTGCGCGAAGTCAACTACATGTTCAGCCCGGGCGTCAATCTCGTGGTGGGCTCATTGGTATTTTTACTCATGCCGATCTTCGTTGCCGGGCGTTATCATCCAACGCTGATCCTCACCCCGGTCGTTTTTATTATTCTATATTTTGTAGCCCTCGCCAAATACCTGAAAGACCTCGCCCCCATTACGGATGAAGTGCGCGGTTCATTCGGAAAAATGAATACGCATCTCTCTGAATCGTTGGACGGTGTGGAAGTGGTCAAAGGCGCCGCACAGGAAGACGCAGAAGTCGACCGCTTTGTGATGAACGCGACGCGTGTCCGCGATGCCTTTGTAAAACAGGGTGACCTCGAGGGCAAGTATGTCGCGATGCTCCTACTCGGTTCCGCCTACGCCTTTGGGCTGTTTCACGCTCTGATCCTTTTCCGCAGCGGGGATCTGAATCTCGGCGCCGTGGTCGGATATTTCGGTCTGCTCCGTTTGCTGGAGTTCCCCACGTTCGTATCGACATGGGCGTATTCGCAGATTTCATTGGGTATCTCCAGTGCCCGCCGCATTTTAGAATTGATGAACCGCGAGACCAATCTCGATCAGAATGCACAGGGTCGCGTGGACGATATCAAAGGCGAAGTTGAATTTCGGAATGTGAACTTCAACTATGCATTGAGCGGCGCTCAAGATGACGTGCTGGAAAACATCTCCTTCAAAGTCAAACCTGGGCAGACGGTCGCCATCGTAGGTCAAACCGGCGCGGGCAAGACCTCACTCGTCAAGTTGATCAACCGCACGTACGATACCGCGCAAGGACAAGTCCTTGTGGATGGCGTGGATGTCCGCGATTGGAATCTTGCCGCGTTGCGTTCGCAGGTTTCGATGATCGAGCAAGATATTTTCCTATTCTCAAGATCTGTTAGCGACAACATCGCTTTCGGGAAGCCGAGCGCAGATAAAGCTGAGATCGAAGCGGCGGCAAAATCCGCACAGGCTGATGATTTCATCCACTCGTTCGATAAGGGCTATGAAACTGTCGTCGGTGAACGCGGCGTCACACTCTCCGGCGGGCAACGTCAGCGCATTGCACTAGCGCGCGCCTTCATGACCGAGCCACATATTCTAATTCTGGATGACTCTACCTCCGCAATTGACTCAGCCACCGAAGATAAAATCCAACGCGCCATCTCCAACGCCGCCCGCGGACGCACAACCTTCATCATTACGCATCGCCTGTCACAGATCCGCTGGGCAGATTTAATTATCGTTCTGAAAAAAGGCAGGATCGCCGCCATCGGCACGCACGAAGATCTGATGAAAACATCGGAAGCATATTCGAAAATTTTTAGAGAGTAAAAGCAGCAATTAGCAGTTAGCTCTTAGCTTTTGGCACTTGCCAATTACTATACGCTAACTGCTAACGGCTGATCGCTAACAGCTAAAGGCTAATTATGGGTTTCTTTCAAGGACTTAACGACGAAAAATATGACCGCCAGTACACCGACCGTGAACTGGTAGGTCGCATTTTCGAATACTTCAAACCACAGAGTAAACGCCTCGTTTCGGTTTCGGTGCTGGTCATTGCACTCGCGGGTGTTGGTGCAGCATTGCCCGTGGCTGTTTCGCGCATCCTGGACACATTAGGTACGCAACCAACATTTACACAGATCCTGCTCGTCACGTCCATCGTTCTGCTGGTGGGCGTGGGACTATGGGGCTTGAACTGGGCACGCCGCAGCATCGTGGTACGCGCCGTTGGCGATGTAGTGCTTGACCTCCGCACGCAAGCTTTCCGTGCCGCCGCGGAACATGACCTCTCGTTTTACGATCAATTCTCCTCCGGGCGTATCGTCTCGCGCATCACCTCCGACACCAACGACTTCGGTCAACTCGTGGTCATCGTCACCGATGTTGGCTCACAAATGGTGCAGGCGCTCATTCTCGGTGTGATCCTCGTCCGCACAAATTTGCAGATGTCCATCATGCTCTTTTTATTCCTGCCCGTCATCTTCGGGCTGGCATCGGCGTTTCGGGTATTGGCGCGGCGTGTTACCAAGCGCGGCATGAAAGCCATGGCAGATGTCAACGCCGCCATCAAAGAAACCATCAGCGGCATCTCCATCGCGAAAAATTTCCGGCAGGAAGAAAGCATCTTCAAATCGTTCGACGAATCGAATCAACAGTCCTATCAAGTCAACGTGCAGCGCGGCTTTGTGCTCTCGCTGGTCTTCCCCACGCTCAACGCACTGCAAGGCATTTTTTCAGGCGCGCTCGTGTATGTGGGTGGTTTTAGCGCGGCGGCTGGCATTACCACTGTAGGCGCATGGTATCTCTTTCTCATGAGCGTCGATCAGTTCTACTTCCCCGTCCTCAACCTTTCTGCGTTTTGGGCGCAGATCCAGGCTGGGCTCTCCGCGGCAGAACGTGTCTTCGCGTTGATCGATGCCGACCCGAATGTGAATCAAATCGCTAAACAGGATGTGGCGACTCTCAAGGGACATATTCACTTTGACGATATCCATTTCCGTTATACGGATAATGAACCGATTCTGACTCACTTCAACCTGCTCATACAACCCGGAGAGACTCTTGCCTTGGTTGGTCACACTGGCGCGGGGAAGTCGTCTATTGCGAAGTTGATCGCCCGTTTTTACGAATATCAAGAGGGACGCTTGCTCATCGACGGCAATGACATCCGTACATTCGATCTCGCACAATATCGCAAACAACTCGGCATTGTGTCACAAGTCCCGTTTTTGTTTTCAGGCACCGTGGCAGATAACATCCGCTACGCCGCGCCGAATGTATCCGATGAGGAAATGCTGAAGATGGCGCGGGAAATAGGAAACGGCGATTGGCTGGAAACGCTTCCGAATGGGATCCAGACCCAGGTCGGCGAAAGAGGCGGACGTCTCTCGATGGGACAACGTCAACTCGTGGCGCTGATGCGCGTCCTGATGCAGAAGCCCGCGATCTTCATCCTGGATGAAGCCACAGCAAGTATTGATCCGTTCACTGAATGGCAGATCCAACAAGCGTTGAATTTGATCCTAAAAAATTCGACGAGCATCCTGATCGCGCATCGCCTATCCACTGTCAAAGCCGCGGACCGCATCGTAGTGATGGACAAGGGCACGATCATCGAAGAGGGCAATCACAACGGCTTGCTCGAAAAAAGTGGGCACTATGCCATGCTATACAATACTTATTTCCGGCATCAAAGTTTGGCTTATGTTGAGAAAGCCAGGGAATTGATCGGCAACGATTAAACAAAAAAGCGGATGGCAACTGCCATCCGCTTTTGATTTATAAATGTTTGGTACTGTATGGGTCCAGCGCATCCCGCAAGCCATCGCCCAGAAAGTTTATGCCGAGTACGGTCAACAGAATGAATGTACCGGGGAAGAACCATAACCAGGGAGCGGTCTCCAAGTATTGATAGGCGCCATCCAGCATATTACCCCAGGTGGCTGTAGCGCCCTGTACACCCAACCCAAGAAAACTAACGTAGGCTTCCGAAAGAATAGCGTTTGCCACACCCAGCGTGGCACTAACGATCAACGGTGCGGTGGTGTTGGGCAAAAGGTGGGCCAGGATGATGCGCCGGTCTGAAGAACCAAGTGCGCGCGCCGCCGACACATAATCACGCTCACGCAGGGAAAGGACATTGGCACGCACGATGCGCGCAAGATACATCCATGATGTGGCACCGATGATCAGAATAATGACGATCACACCGCCGGTCAATTCGCGCCCGAAGAGGTTGATATCTGGAAAACTGCCGCCGAAGAAGCGGGCGCCGATGATTAGCAGAAACAGGCTTGGGATGGTCAACATCGCTTCAGTGAAGCGCATCAACAAACTATCCACCCAGCCGCCATAGTACGCCGCCAATACACCGATCAACGCACCCAGCACCACCTCAACGATCGCAGCCGAAATGCCGATCAGCAGGGAGATCTGTCCACCGTAAATGGTGCGGGCAAAGATATCCCGGCCAATGACATCGGTACCGAAGATATGATCAGCGGAGGGCGGCTGCAACTTCAAACTGGTATCGTTGCAATTTGCCCACGCCTCACCGGTCAAATCCTGTTTGATGGGCGCGCAGTAACCACGCGAAAATATACTGGCGAAACTAATATATAAAACCAGCAGCACAAGGAGCGCAAACCCAAACATGGCCATGCGATGTTTGCGAAAACGACGTACACCCAACGCCATGGGTGAAAGCGGCGGCGTAGATGAATTACTCGTTGAATCTTCGAATAAGGAAACAGGAGTTAAATCTTCCATAGAGTTCTCTAACTGAGCCGAATACGCGGGTCCACCAAGGAATAGATTACATCCGTAATGATCTGGAAGACCACCACAGCGATGGAAATCAACATCAGGATCCCCATCAGCACCGGAAAGTCGGCCCGTTCGGTGTGATCAATGAACAGGCGCCCCATGCCAGGCCAGGCAAAGATGCGTTCGGTGACCACTGCGCCCGCCATCAGGAAGGGAATATCGAGACCGATAATCGTGATGAAAGGTAGTGCCGCATTGGGCAGGGCATGTCGAAACACAACATAATTGGCGCGCAGACCTTTGGCACGCGCCGTGCGGACATAATCCTGACCCAGAACTTCCATCACACTGGAACGCACAAAACGGCTGTACCCGGCAATACTGATCACCGCCAGCGTGGTCAACGGTAAGATCATATGCTTGATAAGTTCAGCGGGTGTTTTGCCAACTGCCGGGTCGAACATCCCCACCGTGGGCAGATAGGGTAATCCCCAGCGGCGGAAGTTGACTGCGAAGATATACATCAGCATCAGCGCCAGCCAGAAGACCGGCATGGAATAACCAACAAAGGAAAGCCCGGTCACCAGATTATCAAATAATGAATAGGGCCGCAGGGCGGAATATAAACCAAGTGCCAAAGAGATAATAATGATTATGACCTCTGCGGTTAACATCAGCAACAACGTGTTGGGCAACCGGTCACCGATCATTTTTAACACCGACTGGCGCGTGACCAGGGAGTTGCCCCAATCGCCGCGCATAATACCCAGGCGCTTGCCAGGTGTCTCCGGCGTACCATCACCATCCATATCGATCTTTTGCCAGTCATTGCCAACCAGCCAGGTGATGTATTGCATGTACACGGGTTGATCCAACCCCAACTGGCGGCGCAAACGTTCCTTGTCTTCAGGGCGTGGAGGGGTTCGTCCACCCAATGTGGCAATGGGGTCGCCAAACGCCTGCATCAAAGCAAACAGAATAATACTGATAATAAATAATTGTGGGATGGCTTGCGCCAATCGGCGAAGTATATAAGTGCTCATAATCCAAACCAATCGACCTGCCGGGTCTGTGAAGACCCGGCAGGTCCTTAGAAACGGCTATTTTGGAACTGCTATTTCTATTTTACAGTCCATTCGTGGGCATTCCAGAAGGGCTGAACACCGGAAAGTTTGACATTCTCAACACGACTATTGATCGACCACAGGTCAGGATCTTTCCAAATGCCAACATAGATGACATCATCATACATTACCTGCTGGATCTCCATAAAGATATCGAGGCGCGCGGCAGGATCCAAAGTGGTGGCTTGTTTTGCGAATAACTCATCCATGGTCGGATTGCAATAACCCTGCCAGTTGGCACCATCGGGATTGTCAGCACTGGCGATATCATTGCAGGCCCAACCACTAGAATCGCCGTCTGGGAAGCCGCCTGGCACACTGGAGTATTCAGCAATATCATACAAGCCCTGGGCTTGCGGACCGCCGTCATTGTAACCATTCCAGAACACATCACTGGAGTAGTTCACCAGTTCGGCACCAATACCCACCTGGCTCCATTGTTGTTGCACAACAGCTTGCACATTCGTGCGAAGTTCGCGCTGGTTGGTAATGTAGCGCAGTTTCAATTCAACGCCATCCTTGTCACGAGTGCCATCGCCATTGCTATCGACCCAACCAGCAGCATCGAGCAAAGCCTTGGCTTGTTCGGGATCATAAGGATACGGTTGTAAATCAGCATTGTTGAACGGCGGAGTGGTATCCCAGAAGTTAACGTTGACTGGGTTGATATCTTCCACCAACAGATCCTTCACGATAGTAAAACGGTCAGTAGCGAGCGCGATCGCCTTGCGGACGTTGACATCCAACATGGCGGGATGGGCGGTTTCGGGGTTGACGTTCAAGAACCAGGCTTCGTTATAGCCTGAAGCGAGCGCAACTACTTTAACATCGCCACCAGCTTCGAGTTTCTCGATCTGATCTGATGAAAGGAACACACCAAAATCTGTATCGCCAGCAATGATCGCAGCTTCCTGGGCGGCATCATCAGGTACGATGCGCACAAAAACCTGTTCGATCTTGGGCGGCAGGATCCAGGTCGGGTTGGCTTGGAAGGCAAGGTGACTGCCGGTTTCCCATTCGCTTAACACAAAGGGACCTACACCAACAGTCGGGTTGCGATTCCATTCAGCAGTATCCAACGTGCCTTCTGCATCGAAGACCGGCTGCAAAATATGCGCAGGCAATACCCAGGCAAACAAACGGGTCAGCCATGCGGCAAAGGGTTCGCTAAAGGTGACCACTACCGTGGTGGCATCGGGAGCTTCCACACTGGTGACATAATCTTCATATGGGTAGCGGCTCAAAGGCACGTTCTTCTCAGAAACGATCATGTTGTAAGTGAATACGAAATCATCGGCAGTGAGCGGTTCGCCATCACTCCAGGTGACATCATCACGCAATTTCAGGGTGATGGTTTTGCCATCGGCACTGATGCCGCCATTGTCCACACTTGGGATCTCAGTCACAAGCACTGGGATCGGGGTGGCTTTCTCATCAAATGACCAGGCGGGCTTGAGATAGAACTCACGCAAGATGGACGAAAAGTACATATCGGTGTACATCGGGTTGAGATTGTCAGGCTCTTGCACAAAAGTAATAGTGACTGTGCCGCTGAACGTCGGCGCAGGCGGTTCAGTGACAACGGGCGCCGGAGCATCAGTGGCAGCGGGAGCTGCGGGTTCAGTTGCGGCCGCAGGTTCAGTAGCAGCAGCCCCACCACAAGCCGCCAGCACCATGCTTGCCAATACAAAGAGCGAAAGCAGGATATTCAAGTTGCGTTTCATGTTTCTCCTCCAAGAGAATAGATTGAAATTCAACGAACTGGGAAAAGCGGAATGAACTGATTCTTTGCGCGGGACCTCCTTACAAATCGGTTGTTGAAATTTAAACATCAAATCACGTCTCAGCATTTGATGCACAGGCAAAACGATCTTTCTTCCAAAAGCCTGCCGCTGACAAAGTGCCATACCGATCTGATGAACACTTATTTCTTTTGACTTACTCGCATCTCAATTTAGATTACGGATAAAAACGCTTCAGACTCAGCCGATCATTGCTACGCTAAAGAAATGCCTTTGCTCATCAACCCATGTTCGAGAGGCGCGGATCAAGCGCATCGCGCAAACCATCACCAAGCAGATTGAAAGCCAGCACCGTGATCATAATGGCAATACCCGGAATAAAAACGAGATGAGGCGCATTGAAAACACTGTTGCGCTCCTCACCCAGCATCAGCCCCCACTCAGGCGTCGGAGGCGGCGCACCAAGCCCAAGGAAGGAAAGAGCCGCTGCGTCCAAAATGGCAGAAGCAATTCCCAGCGTAGCCTGCACAATCAGGGGCGTGAGCGCGTTCGGCAGAACGTGTCCAATTAATATACCAATCGGAGAGGAACCCAAGGCACGCGAGGCGGATACATAATCCTGTTCTTTGACCTGTAACACGCTGGCACGCACAATACGCGCGTAAACAGGGATGGATACAAAAGCGATCGCCAGTAAGGCATTTTTTAACCCTGGTCCCAACACCGCGACGATGGCAATGGATAACAACAGGCTTGGGAAAGCCAGCAGAACATCCATGATCCGCATGATAATGTTATCTGCCCAGCCGCCAGCAAACCCGGCAACGGCACCAAGCAGCACACCGATGACAATGGCAAAGGTTACGGTGGCAACGCCGATTTGCAAAGAAAGCCGCGAGCCATAAATGATGCGCGAAAGCATATCACGTTGATTGCCATCGATGCCAAAAAAATGCTGTTCCTGATCAGCAGGGCAACCGAAAGCATGGATGCACGGCTCGGCTCGGCGTTTAACAGTTCGGATCGGTATGACCGGGTCATAGGGGGCAAGCAATGGTGCGAAGATCGCAACCAGTGTCAAAAAGCCCAGGATGATCATGCCGATCTGTGCTGAACGATGACGGATAAGGCGCCGCAGAACATTTTGCAGAGGCGTGCGTGAAGTTACAGTGGATAATGGCTCAAGTTGTAAAGGGGCAACAGATAATGATGTCATGGGTTTTGTTATTGCATCCGGATGCGCGGATCAAGAAAACCATATGAAAGATCCACAATGAGATTTACGAAAACAAAAATAAGGGCAATGACCACTGTAAATGCCTGAACCACCGCATAATCTCGCGATAAAATCGCTCGGACGAGTTGGGTTCCCACACCAGGCAACGCAAATACAGTTTCTGTGAGCACTGCGCCGCCCATGAGTCCGCCAACAGATAGTCCGACTACGGTCACAATCGGAAGCATGGCATTACGCATGGCATGTTTTAAGATGACCACCTTTTCAACCAATCCTTTGGCACGCGCTGTGCGAATATAGTCCAGCCCTAAAACTTCAAGCAGACTGGAACGTGTCATACGTGCAATGATGGATAAGGGAATTGTTCCGACAGCCACACATGGCAGGATCAAATGCCACAATGCGTCACGCAACACCTCAAAATTGCCGGTGATCAACGCGTTGAACGTGACAGTGTTCGATGCCAAAGTGACTATGGCTCCCCAAATGCCACTCAGGTTTTCCAATTGATAATACTCGGCAAGCGAAGGGATGGAGAGTCCGGAGGAGAGACGCCCTGAAGGTGGAATCCAGAATGGTGTATCTTTAAACTTGAGAGCAAAAACATAAGCAAGCATCAAACCAAGCCAAAACACCGGCATGGAAACGCCAACGTTTGCACCCGCCATCGTAGCAACGTCAACGATGGTATTGCGCCGCACGGCAGATATTACACCCAGTAAAATGCCAAATGTGGTGGAAAACAACATGGCGCCAAAGGTCACCTCTAATGTCATCGGCAAACGTTCCAGTAATATCGTTGTAACTGGTCGGCCGTCTTTTAGAGATTCGCCAAAATCGCCGTGGATAATTTCGCCCAGATAGCGCACGAACTGGACCGGAATAGAGTCGTTCAATCCTTCCCGTTCTCGGTATGCATCGCATTGCTCAGCTGTCGCTCTTTCACCAAGGGCTGAAAAGCATGGATCACCCGGCAGGACGCGAGCCAAAGCAAATGTTATAAAAGTAATACCAAAAAGGACAGGCAATAAAAGGAACAAACGTCGGAGCAGGAATTGGGACATAAGTTAAAAGAGAAAGGTTGGTATTTTGATGCCCCGAAGGCCCGCTGAAAACAGACCTTCGGGGCATATAACTTTTGAGAAACTCAGTCAGGCTTGCTCAATCAAAGTTTCCCTGACATTGACATATTAGGGTGCGTTGAGGAATTTGCCGAAGAAGCCGACAAGATACTCAAAGGCACCACTGTTACCCTTGTGGTTCGGGTTTGCAACATCCCATAGAGCGCTATAGGTCGCAACAACATCATTCGCGTCGAGTGTTGCTCCATTATGGAATGTCACTCCCTCGCGCAGGGTAAATGTCCACTCGGTGGCATCGGGGCTTGCCACCCAGGATTCAGCCAGAGCTGGGACCGGCTTGGTACCACCGAACTCGTAAGCCAGCAACGAGTCGTAGACTTGCAAGCAGGCGCGGAACGTCTCGCCATCAGTCTCATCACCACACCACATACTGATCGGCTCAGCACCCTGGATCCAAACTAGCTGTCCATCATCGGTGGTCATTTCCTGGAAGTTCTCGTTCAGCGCGCCAATCTTTACGTTGCCAACGCTGGCACTAAAAACGTCAGCGGCAGCGCCATGAGCGACAGGAATCATCGGAGTGTGCTGTTTGATTAGAGCAGCTACCTGATCATAATGTGTCTGGCGGTCAGCTGGATCGGAAAGTTGAGCAGCGGCTCTGATCTCTTCCACAACATCGGGCCATTCATTGCCAAAGCGTGGCACACCGCCAGTGAAGTGGAAGTCGTAGAAGTTGGTCGCGTCTGGGTAATCCATACCCCAACCAAGCAGGAAGAACGGCTGCTCGCCGGCTGCCACTGACTCGAGGAAGGGTCCGCCTTCCATTGGGGTGATATTGATCTTCACACCGATTTCAGCCAATTGTGCCTGAATTTCCTGTGCGATTTGGGGTTGGCGCGTCACGTAAATACGGGTAACGTCGCGGAAGGAAAAAGTCGTTTCAAACCCATCGGGGAAGCCAGCCTCAGCAAGCAGCGCCTTGGCAGCTGCGGGATCATATGTGTACCAATTGGCACCATCACCGGTGGTACTAAACCCGGGGGCAATGCTGGGGGGTACAAATTGTTCAGCTACAGAAGATCCGGGCGGGTAGAAGAGGTCAACGATCTGTTGCTTATTGATGGCCATGGATATGGCCTGACGCACTTTTTCATTGTCAAAAGGCGCAATGGTATTGTTCATGCCCAGATACATAACGTTGGGGCTGTCATACGGTATCAACACAAGATTTGCGTCAGCCTGAATCGCTTCGAAATCATCTGGTGATGGAGCGAAGACGCCGTCAACGGTCCCGGATTGCAACTCGAGCAGACGTGCAGACTGCTCAGCCGACCAGCGGAAGATCAAAGTATTGATCGTGGGTGCAGTACCCCAATAGTTGGGATTAGCTTCGAAAGTCATGTGATCGCCGCGCACCCATTCCTGTAAGGTATAAGGGCCGGTGCCGTTCGGGGCTTCACTGATCTTGACAGTATCTCCGCCCATCTCGTTCAAGTAATCTGCATCCTGAATGGCAAAAGCAGCGAAAGCCACCTTCGAGAGGAAGGCTGGGTCAGGGTAACACAATGTGAACTTGACAGTGCTTTCATCCACCGCTTCGATGGTTTTGAATTCACCACCATAGTCACAACTACCGGCATCAGTCTTCATGCCTTCATAAGTAACGGGGGCTTCTGTTGGAGCTGCAGTTGCCGGGGCTTCGGTGGGCGGAGCGGCAGGTTCTTCAGTTACAACAGGCGCTTCAGTGGCTCCGCCACCGCATGCTGCAAGGACCATGCTCGCGAGAACGAACAGTGATAGTAAAGCAAATAGTTTGCGTTTCACGTTTCTCCTCCTGAGAGAATTATGGATTGAGTTTCGATTACGTACAAGGTCTGGGGAAATCGGAAATACTTAGCGCAGGGCACCTCCTTCCGAGTAATGGACAGATTATACAGCAAAAGGAATTTTAGGTAATAGGTAATGGCATACCCAACCCATTTAACACTACTTTGGAGGGGTCGTTATGCCACAAACCTGCTACTTTTGAATTGCATTTCGGACATGTTCCATTGCCCGTAATATGATACTCACGGATGATATATCCGCTTCTTCGAATCAGCTGGTAGTTGCAGTTTGCACAAAAGGTATCTTCATACTCCCCAACCTGACCCGGCAAATTTCCGGCATACACATAGTGCAAACCAGCTTCACGTCCGATCTCAGCGGCGCGTAAAAGTGTCTTTGCATCGGTGTTATCAGGGTCGGTCATCTTATAATCTTTGTGAAATGCAGTCACATGCCAGGGAATATCTTTGGAAACGCCCGCAATGAATCTTGCCGCATCCCACAACTCTTCATTTGAATCATTGAAACCTGGAATCGTCAGTGTTACGATCTCCACCCATAAACCCATTTCATGTGCGCGTTTGATTCCATCCAATGTGTTTTGTAGAACACCGCCAAGTTTGCGATAATTTTTATCCTGCATACACTTCAAGTCAACTTTATAAGCAGAGATATACGGACGAATATATTCCATCACCTCAGGCGTATTATTTCCATTCGAAACATACGCACACATCAACCCCGCAGCTTTAGCCTCTTTGAAAATTTCAACCGCCCATTCACTTGTGATCAACGGTTCGTTATAAGAAGAGACAATCACTGAAGCTTTTGTCTTGCGCGCATATTCCACCATATCTTGCGGCGAAACTTTACGAATGTAATTCACCGACACATCCGAAGATGGATCGCGCATGGCTTGTGATGTCAACCAATTCTGACAATAACCGCAGTGATAATCACAACCCAGCATTCCAAACGTCAACGCGTTGGTGCCAGACATGACATGAAAAAATGGTTTCTTCTCAATGGGATCGCTTTGCAACGCAGCGACATAACCATGCGGCACGCGCAACTCTCCGCCCGCATTGAACCGCACCTGACAAATCCCGCGTTTGCCCGCGCGGATCACACAACGATGCCCGCACGCAAAACAACGCACCGCATCATCTTCCAGCTTCTCGAACAAATCCCCGGGTGCCGTTAAAGTATCCAACAACTCACCAATCGATGTCGCCATAGGAACCTCTCCCCTTTATAATACACCTTAATGCTTACTGTTTGTATTCAAGCTGGTGGACAATCTTCCCGCATGGGCGAAGACAAGGCGCTCAAAACATTTTTGGGACGCCCGCTCATTCAACGCGTGGTGGAACGTCTCACCCCCATTGCAGATGAGATCATCGTGACAACGAATCATCCGGATAATTATCGCTTTCTAAACACTTCGGCAGGCTCAGTACACCACCTGCGCCTCTTTTCGGATATCAAGCCTGATCGCGGCGCCCTCGGCGGACTCTACACTGCGATCGCTTCTGCTACGCATCCCACTGTGGCCGTGGTCGCGTGCGATATGCCTTTCGCCAGTGCAACGCTGATCGAAACAATGAGCAGACTCCTCGTTGACGCGGAGCGGAAAGCGGATGTCGTCATCGCCAAATCCGAAGAGGGCTATGAACCACTGCACGCTGTCTATCGCCGTGGCACTTGTCTGCCTGCGATTGAATCTGCGATCGATGCGGACCAATGGAAAGTCATCGCGTGGTTCCCGCAGGTAAAAGTCCGTGTGTTGACTTTGGAAGAAATTAAATCAGCAGATCCAGATGGGCTGGCATTTTGGAACGTGAACACCCCTGAAGAATTTGCTAAAGCTGAAAAGCTGGCTACCGCACAATAAGCACCGGGCAGGGGGCGTGGCTGACAACTTTCTGACTGGTGCTGCCCAATACCAAACCTGCCAATCGACCTAAACCGCGCGAACCTATCACGATCACACTGCTGTTACGTGTACGGGCTACTTCGATAATCGCTTCGGCCGCATCCCCTTCGATCAACTCCGTATGCACCTCTGCGGGGGTTTCGCCCACGATCTCGACTGCCTTTTGCAGAATTTCCTGCGCTTCAGCAAGACGGCTATCAATGGCACGTTGCAGGTTCGGTTCGCCAAGGAATGGAGGGATCTTATCAAATGCAACCACGATCCGAAGTTTTTCAGAGCTCATGGTGCGCGCCAGGTCGGCGGCAGTGCGGGCGGCTTTGTAGCCGTGTTCTGAACCATCTACGGCAAGCAAGATTCGTTCAAACATGGTGGCTCCTTTCCGTAGTGTACAATTAAAGTATACAACCATTCACATTCGAATTCAATCAGAGGAGCGTAAATATGTCGTTCGATGTTAATCTCGTCCGCCAGCAATTCCCATCACTTGACCGCCCCGCTATTTTTCTCGATAACCCTGCCGGGACACAGATCGCAAAACCAAGCCTTGACCGCATCAACCGATATTTGCTCGAGAATAACGCCAATCACGAGGGTATGTTCGAGACCAGCCGCCGTTCTGATGAGGTTCTGCACGAAGCGCATACTGCCATGGCAGATTTTCTAAACGCGTCGCGCCCAGAAGAGATCATTTTCGGCAACAACATGACCACGTTGACGCTGCACATGTCACGCACACTCGCGCGGAACTTGAAAGCGGGCGACAATATCCTAGTCACGCGGTTGGACCATGATGCAAACATCGCACCGTGGATGTTGATCGCGGAAGATAAAGGTTGTAATTTGCTCTGGGTGGATATTGATGTAGAAGATGGTACGCTCGATGTGGAAGATTTTGCCAGAGCATTGGAAAAGAAACCCAAGATCGCAGCGTTCGGTTATGCATCTAATTTGCTCGGCACGGTAAACCCAGTTAAGAAGTTAACCAAGATGGCACATGACGCAGGCGCGCTCGTGTATATCGACGCCGTACAATATGCACCGCATGGTCCCATTGATGTGCAGGATATCGGTTGTGACTTTCTGGCATGTTCTTCATATAAGTATTACAGGACGCAAATCACAAGAAACCTTCAGTTTCACGGTTCGCCTGGTCATCGGAAAGACACAAAAGTGACCTTTCGGGACCGAATTCCAGAATGGGTGATGGGCTATAATCAACGCCTGTCCCCCATTTCTTTTGCGGAGTTCATTCAATGACACTCGACTTAGTCGCTATACGAAGTCAATTCCCCGCTCTCAATCGCCCCGCCATTTTCTTTGATAATCCCGGTGGGACCCAAATCGCTAAACCATCTTTAGATCGTATCAATAGATATCTCATTGAATCCAACGCCAATCATGAAGGTGCGTTTGCCACTAGCATTGCGTCAGATGCGGTCTTGGACGAGGCACATCGCGCAATGGCTGACTTTTACAATGCCGCATCTCCGGAAGAAATCGTCTTCGGAAATAATATGACCACCCTCACCATCCATATCAGCCGGTCAATTTCACGAGAGTGGAAGGAAGGGGATGAGATCGTAGTTACTCGTCTTGACCATGATGCCAACGTGACTCCCTGGGTATTGGCTGCGCAGGATCGAGGAGTAAAAGTAAATTGGGTAGATTTTGATGTCGAGGATGGCACGCTCAAGCTGGATGACCTGCAAAAAGCCTTGGAACGGAAGCCCCGTCTATTAGCTGTAGGTTATGCTTCCAACTCGCTTGGGACGATCAACCCAGTTCAGAAAATCATAAAGATGGCTCATGACGCTGGCACAATGGTTTATATTGATGCGGTTCAATACGCTCCGCATGGCCCCATCGATGTACAGAAATTGGACTGTGATTTCCTAATTTCCTCTGCTTATAAATTCTTCGGAACTCATTCGGGAATTTTATATGGGAAGCATGATATGTTGGAGAAATTGTTTGCGTACAAGGTACGCCCAGCAACGAATAAACTTCCGGGTAAGTTCGAAACTGGTACACAAAACCATGAAGGTATTGCGGGGGTTCTAGGTGCAATCGAATACTTTGAATGGGTGGGAAAGGAATTTGGAAAGGAACACGCTGAGGGTCTAGGTGATTATCAAGGTCGACGATTGGAACTCAAAAAAGGGATGGCTGCGATTCATGCCTACGAACTCGAATTGGGTCGCGCGCTTCTTTCTGCTCTGGGTTCCATTCCTGGCTTGCGGATATACGGACTCACAGATGAGAACCGCATGCCCGATCGCGTGGCTACATTCTCTTTCCGTTTAAAAGATATGCATCCACGAGCAGTCGCTGAAAAATTAGCACAAGAGGATATTTACGTATGGGATGGAAATTATTATGCGCTCAACGTCAGTGAACGACTTGGCGTCGAAGAGAGCGGCGGCATGGTCCGTGTGGGTGCGGCACACTATAATACTCTCGAAGAAGTTGAGCGGTTGAAAAAAGCATTGATGAGAATTAGCACAGAATAATCAGTAATTGAACTATTTCTGATCAATTCATAATCTAAGATCAAAAAGATTACCTTAAGGCGTTGTCTGCTTTTTCGAGCAGCGTAGCATTATTATTTATATCAATAGGATTATCGGTCCTTTTGTCTTTTTCACCCGACTTGTCTTGATCGACAGAGTCGGGTTTTATTAATCCCGATTGTCGCTTTGCCATTACCCGGAGTTAAATTTGGGCGAGGATTTCTATTAGTATTCTTTCAGATGTACTCATTCCAATCAATCCTGGTTCGAGATTGCCGTTTCAGAAAATGAATATCTTTATCTTTTATTATGAAGCCCTAAGTATTCCAGAAAAAAGAAAAATCGCTGCTATGAATCCGTGTGGGCAGGGATACACACAATCAGACATATTTTTCATGCTCGGTAAAAGAAAAGGGTGATTTTGAAGGCATTTCTCGAGACTGTAGGTAATTACAAGTTCAGACTCTGAGACGATAACCAACACCCGCCTCTGTGATTAGATAATGCGGACGAGTTGGATCAGGCTCGATCTTTCTGCGCAGATTGCTGATATTGACTCTGAGCAAATGCATCTCACTTTCGTAGGCGATCCCCCATACCTGCCTGAGTAATTGACGATGGGTAAGTACCTTGCCTACATTTTGTAGCAGCAGACGCAGGATCTCATATTCGGTTGGGGTCAAAGAAATTTCCTTATCTCTGACCGTCACCAACCGACGGGATAAATCCATCTTTAGATTGTCAACTTGTAAAATCGGTTCATCTGGTTTGCTCGCCAAACGACGTGTGGCGACACGCATACGTGCCATGAGTTCGCCTGTGCTAAAGGGTTTGGTAAGATAATCATCCGCACCTGCATCCAGAGCGGCGATCTTATCGTTTTCGGCTTCACGGACTGACAAAATAATGATCGGGGTCTGCGACCACTCTCGCAGGCGTCGAGTCACTTCGATACCATTAATATCGGGCAATCCAAGATCAAGGATAATGACATCAGGACGATCAATCAAAACTGCCTTTATGGCTTCTCCTCCGGTCGCGGCTTCATAAACCATAAATCCCTGCGCGCTCAACACGGTATGCAAATAACGTCGGATTGAGTTCTCATCATCCACAACCAGCACGCGTTGACCAGCCTCTGCCATAGGTTCATTCTCCAGTCTTCAATGGTAGTTCGATATGGATAATCGTCCCTCCACTATCACGCGCGCTGGCATAAATACGGCCATAATGAGCTTCAACGATGCCCTTGCTGATGGAAAGTCCCAACCCTGTTCCGCTGACACTTTCAGGACGCTGGACGCGGTAAAACTTGTCGAAGACGCGGCTCAAGTCTTCGGATGGTATGCCTACTCCTCGGTCCGCAATTTCGAGGCACGCTTTATCATCCAGCAGCGAAGCAGAAACTTCGATAAGGGATTCTTTCGGTGAGTATTTGACAGCGTTCTCTAATAAATTCACAGCAACTTGAACGATGAGGGTAAAGTCCATCGGAACGAGGGGAAAATCTTCAGGGATACTTATTTTTATTTCACGTTCTTCAACACGTTTGCCAAGTTGTTCGAGAGCAGTGCCAATCACGTCTTGAATATCGCCAGGCTCGCGATGGAGTTTGATGGCACCGCTTTCGATGCGTGTCATGTTGAGCAGGTTACCCACGAGACGGTTGAGGCGATCTGCTTCGCCGCGTGCGTTTTCGATCAAAGCTCCTCGGGCGGATTCATTAAGCGTGCCAATATCTTCATCCAACGAACTCAATGCGCCTGTGATGGAAACCAACGGTGTACGCAGATCGTGCGAAATGGAATTTAATAAAGCAGTTTGCAAAGATTCCGTGGCACGCAAAATTTCGGCTTGGCGTGCCTGCTCGGAAAGATTGGCACGTTCAAGTGCCAGCGCAGATTGATTGGCAAATGCCGCAAGTGTAAGTCTTTGTTCCGGTGAAAGAAAATTAGTTGAGTCTTTGGAATGAACCCCGAGCACGCCGACAAGGCCGTTGGGAGTTTTCAAAGGATGACAACGCAATGCCGCGGCGGGAAGTGTATCGGTTCCGCGGCCTGCTGGCTGATCGTGTTCATAGGCCCAGGTTGCCACTGCTTGTTCATTTTCATCGGGGTGATAATCGGGAGAACTTGCGAAGATCTGTAATTGTTGATCAGTTGGAAGGAAGATGGCAACATCTCGACCAAATGCACGACCGATCTGCGAAATGATAATATTCGCAACCTGAAGAAGGTCAGCGGCGGAGGTCAGGTCTTTGCTGAGATCGTAAAGCGCAGCGGTCTGTTTCTCACGCTGCATGGCAGCTGCAGCTTGTTCGCGCACACGGGCAGTCAATGAGCTGACCACCAAACTTACAACGAACAAGGCAATAAAGGTAATGACGTATTGTGTATCATCGACAACAAAAGTGTAATAAGGCGGAACAAGAAAAAAATCAAATGCGAGCACACCCGCAATCGCGGTGAGAAGCGAAGGTCCGCGCCCAAGAAAGATCGCAGAGATAACGGTAGATGCGAGATAAAGCATTACAATATTGGTGGCCTCCAGGTCTCCGCGAATGAACAAACCCAACAAAGTTGATATGAACACCAAGACGAGCGCCAGCATATAACGCCCCAAGGGTCTATGCGGTTGCCAATCTTTTGGCACCACGGGGCTGTGTGAGCCTTCGCGGGCACTGATGACATACACATCAATATCACCGCTGGCATAAATGAGCTGGTCAACAATGGAACCCTTCCATAACTCCTGCCAGCGCGGTTTGAGAGGTTTGCCTACCACAACCTTTGTGATGTTGTTCTTGCGCGCGTACTCAAGCACTGCTTCCTGAATGGAACTCCCTGCGATCGTGAGGCTTTTGCCACCGAGTTCTTCAGCCAATTGCAGGATTCGTCCGATACGCTCGCGGTTTATCGGGTTGATCTCAGGGCTGGAAGTGACCTCTACATACGCAGCGAACCATTCCGCTTTCAATTCGCTTGCCAGCCGGCGCGTGGTACGGACGAGTTTCTCTGCCAAAGGGCTGGGACTGATACAAACCAATAGACGTTCGCCCGCTGCCCACGGGCCAGAGATGGCGCGCGTCTGCATGTATGAACGCATCTGGTTATCCACACGTTCGGCCGCGCGGCGCAGGGACATTTCGCGTAACGCCGTGAGATTTCCTTTGCGGAAGAATTTATCAATCGCACGACTGGCTTGTTCAGGGATGTACACCTTCCCCTCTTGCAGGCGCACCATTAATTCATCAGGCGGCAAATCAATCACTTCGATCTCGGAGGCTTCGTCAATAACCCGGTCAGGAATGGTCTCGCGCACGATGACGCCCGTCACCTGCGCAACTACATCGTTCAAGCTTTCAAGATGCTGGATGTTAAGCGTGGTATATACGTCGATGCCGGCGTCAAGAATTTCCTCTACATCCATATATCTCTTTGGATGACGCGAACCGGGCGCGTTGGTGTGTGCGAACTCATCCACAAGGACCAATTGAGGGTGACGATCGATAACCGCATCAACGTCCATTTCAGGTAGATTCACATTGTGATATTCAATCTGCTGGCGCGGCAACACTTCCAGCCCTGCAACGAGTTCTTCGGTTTCAGCGCGCTTGTGTGTTTCGATATAGCCGACCACCACATCCAGCCCCTGCGTTTTACGTTGATGCGCCGCTTCAAGCATGGCGTACGTTTTACCCACACCTGCAACATAGCCGAGGAAGATCTTTAGCTTCCCACGTTTAGCAGCTTGTTCCTCTGCCTCAGCTTGTTTCAGCAACTCATCGGGATCAGGGCGATGTTCCATCAAATTTATTGTATCCCATCCAAAGCTAGATTCAACAACAGGATATTGACACGCGGCTCGCCTAAAAAGCCGAACTGACGGCCCTGAGTATATTTATCCACGAGGGCTTTGACTTGCGCTTCATCCAACCCGCGGGCTATTGCAACACGATGGACCTGGTATAACGCTGACGCCACGCTGATGTGCGGATCAAGCCCGCTACCCGAAGCAGTGACCAGATCCACAGGGATCGGAAGCGTGTTTTCAGGGTCAGCCGCTTTGAGCGCGTCGATGCGTGCCTGCACCATATCTGTGAGAGCAAGGTTCAAGGGTCCGTAATTCGAGCCGGAGGAACCAGTCAGCGCTTCGGCGTTGAAGGCGTTGTAAGCGAACGTGCTTGTCGCAGAAATGCGACCCCAAAAATAGCTGGGGTCATCGAACTGCTGACCGATCAATTCCGAGCCGACGGCTTTCCCATCTTTGGTTGTGATAATACTGCCATTGGCTTGATGGGGAAAGACAACTTGCGCGATACCTGTCACGGCGAGGGGATAGAGAATCCCCGTGATGACGGTCAGGATCAAAAGCATGAAAAACGCGGGGCGTACTTGTGAAATCATTTTTATTCCTTGTTTAATTCTTGCGGGACCTCATCGATGGGAAATGATTTCACATCGATGTAATCCATTTCAAACGTCTGGCTCAATGTGCCTTTGATTTCCGAATCTGGCAATTGAAACATGGGACGTCGCATATTATCTGTTGAGGACAATTGATGGGGTTGAAGTCTGGTAACGATAACCCTTCCATCGAACTGCTCCTGATCCATTGCCGATAAGGCTCTGGCGTTGGCTTTTAGCCATGCATGGACGAGTCCATATATGAGTAGGACTGCACTGATCTGGATTGCCTGATGTCCGCGTGTTGAAAGTTTCAGTTGAGTATCCACTGCGAACAGAGCGATCAAGAGCGGGAAGATCAGATACAACTGCCACCATTTTGGATGAGAATGATTGGATGACATGGTAATTTCCTCTACGTCAAATGAAACGCAACCAACAGCATGTCAATCAGTTTGATGCCGATGAATGGAGCGATCAATCCGCCGACACCGTAGATCAACAAGTTGTCACGCAGGAGTTGCGCCGCGCCAACTGCGCGATACGGTACGCCGCGTAATGCCAATGGGATCAACGCAATTATGATGAGCGCGTTGAAGATCACAGCCGAAAGGATTGCACTTTCAGGTGTAGCTAAATGCATGAAGTTCAGCGCAGCCAGCACGGGGTAGGTCGAAGCGAATGCAGCGGGGATGATGGCGAAATATTTCGCCACATCATTGGCGATACTAAAGGTAGTCAATGCACCGCGCGTCATCAGCAGTTGCTTGCCGATCTCCACAATCTCGAGGAGTTTGGTTGGGTTGCTATCGAGGTCCACCATGTTGGCAGCTTCGCGTGCGGGCTGTGTGCCGGTGTTCATCGCAACAGCAACATCGGCTTGCGCTAGCGCAGGCGCGTCATTGGTGCCATCACCTGTCATGGCGACAAGGCGTCCACCTGTCTGATATTCGCGGATAAGTTTTAGTTTGGTTTCAGGCGTGGCTTGCGCAAGGAAATCATCCACACCTGCCTCGGCTGCTATCGCAGCCGCCGTCAAAGGATTGTCGCCTGTGATCATCACGGTCTTGATGCCCATCTTACGGAGTTGTGCAAAGCGTTCCTTGATGCCGCCTTTGACAATATCCTTCAAATGGATGACGCCCAACGCTTTATTGTTTTTTGTAACGACTAATGGCGTACCGCCCATGTGCGCAATATTATCCACAGCCGGTCTCAAGTCAGAGGACATATGATTGCCGTTCGACTGCACCAGGGCGATCATCGTATCTGGCGCACCTTTGCGGATGGAAGTGCCATCGAAATCGACTCCACTCATGCGGGTCTGCGCAGTAAATGGAATAAAGTGCATGCCTTCTGGCGCTTCATCGCTGGCACCCATGGTCCGTCCGCGTAAACCAAATTTCTCCTTGGCAAGCACAACGATGGAGCGACCCTCCGGTGTTTCATCGGCAAGTGAAGCGAGTTGGGCGGCTTCAGCCAATTCATGAGCGTTGACTCCATTGACAGGAATAAACTCCACCGCCTGACGATTACCCAACGTGATCGTGCCGGTCTTATCAAGCAATAAAACATCCACATCACCAGCGGCTTCCACTGCGCGACCAGACATCGCAATCACATTGCGCTGGATCATACGATCCATGCCCGCGATACCAATTGCTGAAAGCAAACCGCCAATCGTGGTGGGTATCAAACACACCAACAACGCGACCAACACCGTGATCGTAATGGCTGTCCCTTTGCCCGCGGCGCTTACGCTGTAAAGTGAATATGGCAGCAGCGTGGCACACACCACTAAAAAGATGATCGTGAAACCCGCCAGCAAAATATTGAGCGCGATCTCGTTTGGAGTTTTCTGTCGCTTCGCACCTTCGACCATGCTGATCATACGGTCCAGGAATCCCTGACCAGGGTCGGCGCTGACGCGGATAATGAGCCAGTCTGAAAGGAGTCTTGTCCCGCCTGTGACAGCGGAACGATCACCGCCCGCTTCACGCACAACGGGAGCTGATTCGCCTGTAACGGCGCTTTCATCCACTGACGCAATTCCCACTACGATCTCGCCATCTGCGGGCATAATGTCGCCTGTTTCAACGAGATATAGATCATCCTTGCGCAAGGAAGTTGATGAAACGACCTCGGTTTTTGATAATGCAGTTTGCACATCTGTTGTGGGGCTGCGTAATTTCTTGGCGGCTGTATCCTGTCGTGCCTTGCGCAGTGATTCAGCCTGCGCCTTGCCACGTCCCTCTGCCACCGCTTCGGAGAAGTTCGCAAAAAGAACTGTGAACCACAGCCAGAGTGCAATTGCGCCGATGAAACCTGTGGGCGCTTCACCCTGGCCACCGAGAGCCTGGATCCACAATACAGTGGTTAATACGCTCCCGACCTCTACCACGAACATGACCGGGTTGCGCACCATCAAGCGCGGGTTGAGTTTGATAAAGGACCCCACAACTGCACGCTGGTAGATCTCACGGCGATATGTGGTTGTTTTTTTCGTTTGAATTGTCATTTTTATTATTCCGTTTCTTATGTCGTTGCGAGGGCATTAGCCCGAAGCAATCTCCCAATTTACAAGAGGATTGCTTCGTCGGAAAGAGCATCCTCCTCGCAACACTTGCGCCTGACGCAAGTGCAGGTGTGACATTAGTGAGCAAATACCATCAAGTGCTCAACGATGGGTCCTAACGCAAGTGCAGGGATGAAACTCAGCGCTCCAACGATCATGATGACACCGATCAGCCAGGCGATAAACAGTGGTGTATGCGTTGGCAAAGTGCCAGCACTGGCCGGGACTTTCTTCTTTTGTACAAGTGAGCCCGCGATTGCCAGTGCTGGGACGA
>Ga0210377_10000305_pt1 | contig 46224 bp, 45 predicted proteins | sample PLM4_65_b1redo_FD_155480 | JGI IMG/M metagenome (GOLD analysis project Ga0210377, IMG submission 155480) | Groundwater sediment microbial communities from an aquifer in East River, Colorado, USA - PLM4_65_b1 redo | ecosystem: Environmental > Terrestrial > Soil > Riparian zone | place: USA: East...
ACACAGGAGACATATTATGGACATTTTCAACTTTCAAGACCTGACCGGAGAATTCTCGGTGCTCGATATCGTCATCGTTATGGCGCTGAGCTTCATCTTGAGCGCTTTCATCGGCTGGATCTACAAGATCACACACCGCGGCACATCGTACACACAGAGTTTCGTCTTAACGCTCGTGCTCAATGGCATGGTCGTGGCGCTGGTGATGATGATCGTCGGTTCGAATATAGCGCGGGCATTCTCACTCGTGGGTGCGTTATCCATCATCCGCTTTCGGAATGCAGTCAAGGAAACGCGCGACGTGGGCTTCATCTTTTTCACCATGGTGATCGGCATGGCAATTGGCACCAAGTTTTACCTATTGGCAATTGCCGGAGCAGCAGTTATCAGCTTGATGTTCCTGATCATGACCCGCTTCGACTGGTACGCACGTGAAGTGGCGAGTCAGATCCTCCGTGTGCAGGTTCCCAACGGTCTGCCATTCGACAATCTCTTCGACAATGCATTTGTCAAATACACCAACGCCTCCGAACTCATCAGCGTGGATACTGTCCATAGCGGCATGTTGACCGAACTGACCTACAGCATCGGCATGAAGAAATCCAACCAAATCCAGGAATTCATCACCGAGATCCGCAACTTAAATGGCAATAACAAGATCACGTTGATCGCTGGGTATAACAGCACTGATTTGTAATAACCACCATATGTCATTCTGAGGAGCCGCTCTGCGACGACGAAGAATCTCCATTCTCAAAAGTAATCATAATCACATACGAGATTCTTCGCTCCCGGAGTTTATCCTGATCTTGTCAAAGGGGTCGCTCAGAATGACATGTCTTGAATACGAGGAACCCATGAGCACAAATTTTAGACGTTATTATCCAACCCTGATCGCGCTGGTTGTTTTGGTATTCGTCCTGGTCTTTGCCCTCGGAGATGCGCGTGTGATCGCCTACACAACACAGTCCGAGCCAACCTCAACGACCAAGGATATGGTTGATTTCACCAACGATATTGACCTGTTCGATGATACGGTCGTGCACAGTATTCAAGTCATCATATCTGAAGAAGATTATGACTCGATGGTCACCACTTATCAGGAAACCGGTGAGAAGGAATATTTCAAGGCAGATATCATCATTGATGGTGTGCGAGTCAATGAAGTAGGCATCCGCTTAAAAGGAAATGCTTCGCTGCGTACCGCGCTGGGAGGCAGAGGCGGCATTGGTGAATTTAATCGCCCCGAAAACGGACCACAACCCAATAGCGACAGACCCGAGTTTCCCAACAACGGTCAAATGCCCGAAGGGTTTGTGCCGGGAGACAGGCAACAACCTCCTGAAGGCTTTCAACCAGGAGAGATGCCGCAGATGCCTGGAGCAGGACAAGGTCAAGGAATGAACGGCGGAACAGATCAACAGGCAACCGGCGAAGTGAAGATCCCATTCATGGTCAAGTTCGATGAATATGAGGGTCAAACTTATCAGGGTCTGACCGCCATCTCCATCCGCAACTATGGCACATCCTACGATGCCGCCATGTTACAAGAACCTGTCACCAATATGGTCACTCAACAGGCAGGCATCCCTGCAACAGAGACTGCGTATACAAGCTTCAAGATCAATGACAACGATGAAACACTTTATGTAGTTTCGGAATTAGTGAACGAGGCATACCTTGCAAAATATTTTGAGAACGCCAATGGTATTTTGTACAAAGCAGAACTCGGCTCGACATTAAGCTATCAAGACGAAAATCCAAGCAGTTATGCAAACAGTTTCACACAGCAAACCCGTGTTAACGATGCCGACCTTGCCCCGTTGATCGACTTCATGCGTTTTATTGATCAGGCAGATGACGCAAGTTTTGAAAGCGAACTTCCGAATTATCTCGATGTGGATGCGTTCGCAACTTATCTGGCGGTCAATGCCATGCTGGTCAACACTGATTCCATACTTGGCATGAACAACAACTACTATCTATACTATGACAATGAAACAGAACGGTTCACCCTATTGATGTGGGACGCCAACGAAAGCCTTGGAAAACTGGGCAGCAGTGTCACCTATGACCTGTCCTTAACCAATACACAGCAAAGTGGTCCCGGTGGCAGAGGCGGCATCGGTGGCGGGCAAAACAAGCTTGTCGCGCGCTTTATGAAGACTCCCACCTTCAAAGCGCTATACGAGCAAAAGCTGAAAGATGTTTATCAATCAGCATTCGCCAGCAATGCGATGACCAAGACTGTCGAAAAATATGCAGCGTTAATTCACTCGGTTAATGACGAGCGCAACCTAGTAGAGATCGAGGCATATGATCAGGCTGTTGAAAAAGTGTTTACTTTTATAGAGCAGCGTATGGAATATTTGGGAACTGTGGATCTGTTGAGTGAATAAATATTCAAGGATGCTTAATTCTCATACTCAACACAGAATATACTCTTGCATATTCTGCGCTGTTTTTTCAAACCCGAATCAGGTCATCCTGTTTGAGCCAGCCGATCGCTCGTTCGACAGCTTCGGTTACCAGCGATGACGTGAATGCGGAAAGTTCAGTCTCAAACCCAAACTCATATCCACGTACAGAGATGAGAATCGCTTCAGGAATTTTGTTATACAGGGATGAGCACATCGAGAGCAGCATTTCAGGTGTAAGGTGATGCGTGAATGGCGATGTTTGATACTCGGGGGAAATATCAACCATCTGCACATTGCTTGGGATCTTGCCCGTATGTGCATCCACAAAACAGACTCGATCGTAGGCGGTCAGATCTTCGGCGACTTCGGGAGTCAACTGTAAATTGAAAGCGAATTTAGTTTCGGGGTTGGAAGGAAGCGGGTCTTCCCATGAGGGCGATGTCTCCAACCCGAGTTGATTGGCAATGCCCGTCAGCACGTGCCACGCGACGCCGTCATCCTGACGATCTGGGTTTCCGTATCCGATAAAGAGTGTATTCATAGATCACCTAATCACGTGAAATGGTTTTTACAATGGCGCCTTCAGGATTCAAAACTTCGATCTGGATCGGCATCTGACCAACGGCATGTGTGGAACAGGATAGGCACGGATCATGCGCACGAACGGCGGCTTCAACCCGATTGAGCATGCCTTCCTTGACTTCGCCACCAACGATGTAAGTCTTGGCAACGCTGTCCACAGCTTCGGTCATTGCCCAGTTGTTGTGACCGGTGGCAACGATGAGATTGACCGCAGTGAGCTTGCCGGTATCATCAGCTTTGTAGTGATGGAAGAGCGTACCACGCGGGGCTTCGAGGATACCAATGCCTTCGCCTTTGTAATCTTTACGCGTGTTAAGAATATCGGTGCTGAGAATATCAGGATCGTCAAGCAGTTGACTTACCCGCTCGATGCAGTAAATCACCTCGATCATGCGGGCATAGTGGAAGTAAAGAGTCTGTTCCACAGGCTTACCAGCGTTGAGTGCTTTGAAAAGTTTATGTTCTTCATTGGCAAGGGGCGTGCTGATACGTTCAACGGCATTCATGCGACCAAGCGGACCGACACGATAAACGCCTTCGGGGAAGCTCATCTTTTTGTAATACGGAAATTTGAGATACGACCAGTTCTCAACATGCTCTGCAATGTACTCAAGATAATCACTGCCTGGGAATTTTTCAAGCTGTTTGCCTGCGCGATCCACGAGGCGAATATCACCATCATACAAGTTAAGGCTGTCATCAGGGTTAACAATGCTCATATAACCGCTCTTCAACACAGCGAACTTGTTGATATCTTCAGCGTTACGCAACGCCCAATCTTTCATAATACTCACGCCAAGTTGCGCAGCTTCAAGCGCGGAGGCGATGCCCGCACGGATGGACTCACGTTCGCTCGCTTGTAGAGCCTTATTGACTCCGCCTGCGACGGCAAAGTTCGGGTGGATGCGGCGTCCGCCTAATGTGCGGATGATCTCCTGACCGAAGCGGCGCAAGCCAACGGCTTTGAGCGCGATCTCAGGCGCGGTGTGAGCGAGCCCAATCACGTTGCGGATAGCGGGATCAGCATCGAAACCCAGCAACAAATCGGGACCAGATAATTCGAAGAAATGCATTCCATGACTCTGGATAACCTGTCCCATGTGCATGAGTTCACGCAAGAGACTCGCCGGTCGCGGCGCGGGACTACCTTGCAACTCGTCCGCGGCTTTGGCAGCAGCAAGATGATGACTGACGGGGCAGATCCCACAGATGCGCGGCGTGATGAACGGCATCTCAAAATATGGTCGTCCCTCGCAAAATTTTTCAAAGCCACGGAATTCATTGATGTGCAGGTAGGCATGCTCCACTGAGCCATCATCCTTGATATGGATGGTGACCTTGGCGTGTCCTTCAATACGGGTAACGGGTTCGATGGTAATTTTTTGAGTCATGTTTACTCCTAATGCCAGTGCAGGTTTTCATCCTTGATTTCAGGCATGCGTCCTTGGGCGAGTTCTTTCAATACATAATAGATCACATCCGGGTCAGGCGGACAGCCAGGGACATGCAAATCAACAGTCACAACTTCATGAATGGCACGCATGTTGCTCATCACTGCGAGTTCGGGGTCATTGGGAATCTTTCCGCTTTCGTCGTTGCTTTCAATATCCACATACGCACGTTGGAGCGCCTCTTGTGTCCCGCACATGTTGCGTAGAGCAGGCACGCCACCGAATACAGCGCAATCACCTAAGGCAACCAATATCTTGGAACGGGCACGCATACGATGCGCCACTTCTTCGTTCGATGAATTGTTGATGCCGCCTTCGAGAATGCCCACGTCTACGCCGCTTTCATCGGGTTCTTTCAAGTCAGTGATCGGCGTCGCGCGGATGTCTGCCAGTTCAGCGATCTCGAGCAGGCGTTCGTCAATATCCAGTAAAGACATGTGACAGCCCGAGCAACCTGCCATCCAGTCTGATGAAATTTTCGGTTTGGTCATTTCAGTCCTCACATTTCCAATTCAACAACGCTGGTGCGCTTGGTCAACGCAGTGCGCCAATCTTCATTCACGGTCACGCCTAATTGTTTTGCAACTTCATTCAACACATCCAAATTGGAGCGCACACCTTCGGGCGCAGTCAACGCAGACTCGGCAAATTGCAAGCGACCTTCTGTATTCAACGCATGGCCCGCTTCCTCCGCCCAAATATTTACTGGCAGGATCAGGTCCGCGCGTTCGGTGAGTGCCGATTCGTAACTGGCTTGGACAACCAGATACGGCACTTTCTCCAACTTTTCAACAAGACGTTTCGTAACGTAATCATCACCCACAGCGACATAGACCGCTTCATGCTTGACTTCAAGCTGCTCATCCAAACCAAGCTGTGCGGCGGCGAGACTGTTCGCTTCGCCCTTGACCGAGAGGATGCCTCTGCGCTCCGAATCACTCGCCCCGATGAGTTTTGCCACACGCAGCATCGCATCCATAACGGATACTTCAGATGATGTTGTAATGCCTTTGCCGTATACGATGACAGGCGCAACAGCTTCAGCCAACATACGAGCGGCGTCAGTCAGATCTTCTTCAGAGAGTCCACAAACTTGGAGAGCACTGGAAAGTGAAACTTTGCTGGTCTTTTCAGCAGTGTGAGCAAGACCTTCCTTAATTACAGCGGCTTCAAGCGCGTTGAAAACTGCTTCATCAGTTCCCGCTTTGGGTTTGAGATTGATATTCGCCAGATCATCCATGCCGTTTTCGTTTGGGTCAACAATGATGAGACGAGTACCTTTCGGCATGTTGCGTTTAATATAGAAGCCAGCGACTTCGTGTGTAGTTAATAAGTCTGCGCCGATGAGCAACACACAGTCCGCAGTACGAAGCATATCGAGTTTGCCTTCAATGGCAAAACCATTTTGTTCAGCGTATTTTGCTTGTATGGCGGTGGGACGTCCCTCTTCGATGGAAGTCACCATGTTACTGCTAAGCCCATCTGCGAAGAGAGATTTGAATGCTGACAACGATTCGACTGATAAACGAGTAGAGGCTAAAGCGGCGATGTTGCCTTTAAGCGGAGTTAAGTTTTGGGCGAGGGTAGTGAGAGCATCTTCCCAGCTTGTAGCGGTTAGTTGTCCAGCGACCCGCTTCATGGGCGAAGTGAGGCGCGTCCGTTTTTCATCCAAAGAAAGGAAACGACCGGTTTTGCACAACGTCCCAACGTTTTCGGCTTCGTAGTCGCCTGTAATTTTTACGATGCGATTATCGCGCGTGTGGATCTGGATTCCACAACCGAGCGAACAGCCGCGGCACACGGAGCGTGTGATTGTCATTTGTTTATCGTGACCCAGATATGCACTCGTGCGATCAATGAGTGCGCCTGTGGGGCAGACCTGCACACACGAACCGCAGGAGACACAAGTGCTTTGACCGAGCGGCACGTTGGTATCAGCGACAACGATGGTGGCGGAGCCGCGCTCTTCAACACCGAGCGTGAAGTTACCAGACATCTCGGCGCAGGCACGGATGCAGCGACGGCAGAGGATGCAGCGGTTGTTATCGAGGATGAAGAATGGATGGCTGGTATCGACCGGGAAGTTCGTCCACTGCGGCTGCATGGGCCAGTGGGTCATGTGTTCATCGTAAGCAGCGTTTTGCAATTCGCAATCGCCACCACTCACCTGGCAGAACGGACAAAAATGATTGCGTTCGCTGAAGAGCAAGGAAAGAATGACGTTGCGGGATTTTTTGAGCGAGTCGGTTTCGGTTTCGATGACCATGCCGTTCGAGGCAGGCAGTGTGCAGGATGCGATCGGCACACGCATCCCCTTGACTTCGACCACGCATAAGCGGCATCCGCCATACGGTGTGAGATTGGGATGATCGCAAAGTGTCGGGATTTTGATATCGTTCTGGCGGGCGGCATTCAAGACCGTTGTGCCGTCTTCGACTTCAATTTGTTTTCCATTAATGGTTAGGTTGATCATGATGCCTCTACGATAAGACTGCAACAGCGTTGAAATTACAAACCTGGACACAAATACCACATCGAATGCAGGTCTTTTCATCAATGACATGAAGTTGTCGGCGTTCGCCCGTGATGGCTGCCACGGGGCAGTTGCGCGCGCAGACCATACAACCTGTGCAAGCTGGCGATTTGATCTCATAGTTAATGAGCGCACGGCAGACCTTGGCAGGACAACGTTTTTCAATGACATGCGCGATATATTCTTCGCGGAAATGTTTGAGTGTGCTGACAACAGGATTGGGTGCGCCTTGCCCAAGACCGCACAGTGAATTCTTCATCACTTCTTCGCAGAGCAGTTCGAGACGGTCAATATCAGCCAGTGTGCCTTTGCCTTCGCAGATCTTCTCGAGGATGTCGAGAATGCGGCGGGTTCCCACACGACAGGGTGTGCATTTACCGCAGGATTCTTCCTGTGTGAATTCCATGAAGAAGCGGGCGATATCCACCATGCAGGTTTCGTCGTCCATGATGATGAGTCCGCCTGAACCCATCATTGAGCCAGCAGCAGTTAAGGCTTCGTAATCGAGCGGCAGGTCGAGGTGTTCTTCGACGAGGCAGCCACCCATGGGACCACCGGTTTGAATGGCTTTGAATTTTTTGCCATCCTTGATCCCGCCACCCACATCAAAGATAACTTCACGTAGGCTGAGACCAAACGGAACTTCAATAAGACCCGTGTTGACCACATCACCTGCGATGGCGAAGGTCTTGGTGCCTTTACTTTTTTCGGTACCCATTGCCGAGTACCAATCTGCGCCATGCAATAGGATCTGTGGAACGACAGCATACGTCTCGACATTGTTATTATTAGTCGGTTTGCCCCACACACCTTTGACAGCCGGAAACGGCGGGCGTGGACGTGGTTCGCCGCGCCGACCTTCAATAGAGGCGATGAGCGCAGTCTCTTCACCACAGACGAATGCACCCGCACCCATGCGGACTTCGAGATCGAAGGAGAAATCTGTGCCAAAGATGTTATTACCAAGGAAACCAAACTCACGTGCCTGTTCGATGGCAACGTTGAGATTTGCGACTGCGATCGGATATTCCGCGCGACAGTAGACATAGCCCATGCTGGCACCGATGGCATACGCGGCGATGATCATGCCTTCGACCACAGAGTGCGGGTCGCTTTCGAGCACACGTCGATTCATGAATGCACCTGGGTCGCCTTCATCGGCATTGCAGGTTAAGTATTTTGGAAAGTCAGGGACTTGTCGGCAAAGTTGCCACTTCTTGGCAGCAGGGAAACCTGCGCCGCCACGTCCGCGTAAGCCCGAGCGCATGACTTCATCAATGACTTGTTCGGGCATCATGGTTGTTAGTGCAGTGGCGAGAGCCTGATAACCGTCTTCAGCAATATATTCTTCGATGTTGTGCGGATCGATCTTGCCGCAGTTACGCAAAACGATACGGACTTCCTTTGCCTTGGGCGCACCGAGTTCGTCATCTGTGACGACCATCTCTTTGGCGCGGAACTTCTCGACCACGCGACCCTTGAGGAATTGTTCCTCAACGAGGAAAGGAATGTCATCCACGCTCAAGTTAGCGTAATGTACATTTTCAGGATATACAACCAGGTCCGGACCGAAGCGGACTGGGTCACCAAGACGGGATGTTTCCAGAACCTGGATCTCATCGATCAAGCCCTGCGCAACCAGCTCATCGTTCAAAGCGTCAACGATCTGATGCGCACCCTGCTCAATACATTCAGGATCAACGGAAACTAATACGTGCGAACGAAAAAAATTCATGAATGCCTCTTTGCCTTCAGGAAGGAATTACATGTTCCTGTACCACTACGCCGCCAAGAATATGTTGTTCCATGATCAGACGAGCAGCATACGGTGTTACTTTTCCATAGGTGACGGTGGTTGAATCGCCAACAGTCACTTTCACCACCGGTTCCAGCGAGTCCAGACCGAAGTTCCCAGTCTGCCTTACGACAACATCTGTAAGATGCTTTTCTTCGATGATGTTCAAAAACTCCTTCACCGTGTCACGCGCGCCCGCCGCTATGCCGGGTGTCCCCATCCCCACTATGATCTGAACGCGCCCAGATGCAGATTTGATATCACGTTTCTGCAACGCCTCTTCACGGATCTTTTTCAACTCTTCAAGTGATTTGATCGCTGGCATTTTTATCTCCTAAGATCTTTACGCGCCATAATTGACCCATAAAGATAATTATTCGCGAGTCCCGGCAATTCCATCTTGCAAGGTGGAACGCAGGTAGGCAAGTACATCTGGATGCGTTAGTGGGAGTCCACTAACGGCTTCTTTCAAAGGCTGGTCGTCAAATTCGAATTTACGCATTTTCCCTTTATAGGGCGGGGTGTAAGCATAAGTAAAAATCCAGTGAATTTCGGGATGAGCAAGTGTCAATGTCAAAAAGGTGCATGGCAGGTCACCCAGCGGCATGCGGTCAATGTGCGAATGCCGGAAGGTTGCCTCAATGCGCGTACCAGCACTCGGTTTTGAGGTAATCTTCATTCCACCCAACGCGGCTTCGGCGCTCGCCTTGAGTAAGGGAATTCCCAGCCCAACCTTGCGAGTAGTGCGGCTGGTAAAAAACGGATCCACTACCTGCTTGACCATTTCATCGCTCATACCTTCCCCATCGTCTTCCACGGCAGCAGTTAATTGATTGGTACGAAAGTCTTCACGCACATCAATGCGCACAGTCTTGGCTTTGGCGCTGATGCTGTTCTCTGCAAGATCGAGTAGGTGTAACGCGATTTCCTTCATCTTTTCTTTCCAATATTTATCGTTAGGAATTAACCTTCCAGCAGTTTCTTAATCAACTGTGGGAACTTGTTCGGCTTCACTTTGCCCACGACTTCATCGTCCACCGTGACGACCGGCGCCTGGGAACATGCACCTACACAGCGACAGACTTCCATTGTCAATTTGCCATCTGGTGTGGTCTTACCGATCTCACTACCCGTCAACTGTTTGGCTTTTTCCATCAATTGCGGAACGCCGCCTACATAACAGGCTGTCCCCATACAAAATTTGACAGTGTGTTTGCCGCGCGGTTGGGTGGTGAAAAAAGAATAAAAAGTTACAACGCCATGCACCGCCCCAACGGGCACACGCAGTTTTTTCGCTACATATTTTTGGATCGGCTCGGAAACATAACCCACTTGTTTCTGGATCTCGTTCAGGATGACCATCAATGCGCCAGGACGGTTACGATGTGTGGCAACGATTTCATCCAATAAAGCCAATTTACTTTCACAAATCTCAGTGGTTGCAGTTAGGGTTTCAGTCATTATGGCTCTCCGCAGCGGTCTTCAGTACAATATTGTGAAAATATTCACAATATTGTACTGAGTTTACTCCCCCGCCAAAGCTCCGTCAACATACAGATGTCATGTAACAAGTTGACGATTGTCAGAACAAATGAAAGCTAATTGGATGAGATGATCCGCATTTTTCTATCCCCCTCCGCATGGATCGCTTTACGAATTTCAGAGATCGTCGGCGCTGCCATTTCAAATTCCATCACACCGATAAAACCATCCGGATAGTGAACATCCCCACTTTGCAATAACGGAAAATCGCGAATATTCGGGAAACGTTGACAAACATCCTTTGCCGTAACATGCGAGGAGATTTCCAACGCTTCAAAGATCGGCGGTGCAAAACCCAGCATCGCCAGCAAACCATACGCGCGCCGCTCCACATGTGCCGGGATGACGATTCCACCTAATACGCTGACACCATCAACTGCCTCTTCAAGCGACATGTTTACGTTGGTGATTAACAGCCGCGGCTCACGGCGGATCAGATCGCCGGTTGCATCCACAATAAACTGTTCACCGAAGATCTCGACATCATTTTGGAGTTCACCAAAACAGGCATCGACGCGTCTTTGCCAAGCCTCAGCCTGCTCCAAACCATCGAACAGGCACAACACGTGGACCTCTTCGCGCGTCTGCAATTCCATACCGGGTAGGACAGTGAGTCCTGTGCCTTTTGCCGCATCCATCACTGCGCCAACATTGGCGGTGACATTATGGTCAGTGATCGCGATCAAGTTGATACCCATCGCCAAAGCCTTTTGCACAATAACTGGTGGAATCATCTCCACGCCCGCGCAAGGCGAGAGTACAGTGTGGACGTGTAGTTCGGCTCGATAGGTAGGCATGGTTCTTATTTTGGAATCAGGAAGCTTGCTTCCGTTAGCAACCAGCAAGCTGGTTGACTCCAGAGTTCTTATCGAATACCAAGTTCCCAAAGTTTCCCCACGATTTGATAACTTGGTACTGAAGTGCCAAGCAGGATCACGTTCTGCTCGTTAGCTTTCTCGATCACGGAAATCTCAGGCTGGGCGTTCTCAGTAAGTATGACAGCCGAGACATCCCGCAATGCCGCCACAGCCACCACATTCATGTGCGCTTGAAGCGTTACCCACACGTTGCCTGGTTGGGCTCCAGCGATGACACAGCTCAATAGATCAGAAGCATACCCACCCTGCGGCGCGATCGTTTTGAAATCCCGTGGTGCAGTGATAACTGTCAGATTCAGTTTAGTGATGAGTTCTTGAAGAGTCATAAAAGCTCCATTGTCACACGCCAGGTCCCTCAGGCGATTCAGGAGGCGCCTTGAATTTTTCGTCCGAGCGGAGATGGATTTCCATAAATAACTTGGTGCCTCTACCGGGCGCGGATTCGATATCCATTTTGTTCACACAGCGTTGAATATTGACCAGCCCCATGCCCGCGCCAAACCCCATGCTACGCGCCAACTCCGAAGCCGTGGACCAGCCCGGCTGAAGCGCCTGTTTTACATCCGGGATGCCGGGTCCATCATCTGAAGTTTGCATCAGGATACGACGTGGTTCAACTTGAACTCGCAACACCCCCCCATTGTTCGAGTGAATAATCAGATTCATTTCAGCTTCATACACCGCAATACCGCATTGACGCGCCAACTGTGGCGAAGCACCAAGCCGCAACAAGGCGCGCTTGATGTGACTGGAAGCCTGCCCGCCATTGGTAAAATCACGCGGCTTGATCTTGTAACGCAGGATCAGACTGGTGCGATCAGAAATAATATCCTCGAATAGATGACTCGCGCGATAACGCCGGATCTCTTCTTCCTGGTAATCTTTTCGAATGGCTACCAAGACTCCCCGTGTGATATCCCCTTTGGTGATCATACCAACCAATTTTTCGTTTTCGTCTACTACTGGCAGACGACCGATCTTGGTGCGCGCAAAAATCTCAAGTGCTTTAACCACTGGCTCATAGGACTTTACCGTAATGACCTTCTCAGTCATGTATTTCTGGATGGGAGCATTCTGGTCGCCATCCGCCATCGCGCGCATCAGATCTTCCTGGCTGATAACACCGACCAATGTATCGTTCTGCATAACCGGCGCACCTGAGATATGATCCCTACGCAACAGGTCAAAAACAGCGCGCATTGTATCCATGGGTGCCAGGCATTGGACATCACGACTCATCACATCAGATGTCTTCAGATCGTACGATAATTCCTCCACACGGGTAATATCCTGCGCATCGCGGTCAGTGATGGTTCGCCCCGTACGACCATATAGTTCCTGAAGCGAATCACTCATGGTAATCACTCCAACTAGCTTCCAGTCCCTGCAAACCGGCTGTATATAACTGCCCACATAACTCGAACATTCCCTTTTGACTGGAAATGATGGGAATATTCTTCTGTGTGGCAAGCTCGATCATTTCGGGTGTAGGCTGTTTACCGCGCAAAAAAATGACAGCGCGCACATCCGCCATTTCGGCAGTGCGCACGACTTGTGGATTGCATAGACCAGTCAGCAAAACTGCACCGGGCTTCGCCGCTGTCAATACATCACTCATAAGATCGGCGCCGCAACCACCAACGATCTCATAATCTTTGAATACGGAGGGGTTCAGCACCTCCCCTTTGGCATACTGGATAACTTCACTTAGTCTCATGTCTAAACCTATTCATAATGATTATCCTTCAATCGAGAAACGGCTGGAAGTTTATTTTTCATACCATTTCGGTGACTTTCGTCCCGATAACCAAACACAGCAATGATGTATACTCATTAAGTAGATTTTATTGAAAGCGTACCCGATCCCATGCACGAGCTCCCCATCACCCAAGCCATTTTGAAGATCGCGTTGAAACATGCCAATGAGGCAAATGCGAAACAAATCGAGAATATCCATATTGTCATGGGTGAACTCTCCACCAACGTGGACGACTCCGTACAGTTTTATTGGGATATCATCGCCAAAGACACATTGGCTGAAGGTGCGAAGCTCAACTTCCGCCGTGTGCCTGCAGAATTACAGTGTATGGCTTGCTTCGAAAAATATCACCCGAATGATGATGAACTGCTCTGCCCAAAATGCGGCAGTGTGGGAGCCAAGATCATCGCCGGTGAAGAGTTTTATGTTGAAGCCATTGATATTGATTAATAGGTGAACTATGACAGAACGTATTTCTATTGTTGAAAATATTCTCAGCGCCAACGACCGCCTCGCAGAGGAAAACCGCGCCCGCATCAACGCCGCCGGAGTCTTCTCCATCAACCTGATGGCATCGCCCGGTGCAGGCAAGACGTCCCTCATCGAACAGACCCTGCCGCTTCTCAAAGATAAAATGCGCGTTGCGGTTGTAGACGGCGATATCGCCACATCCCTCGATGCCGACCGCGCCGCTGCGGCAGGCGCACAAGCTTCCATTCAAGTTAACACCGGTGGCGAATGTCATCTCGATGCGGTCATGTTGCACGGCGCGCTCAATCAACTCGACCTCACACAGTTCGATCTGCTTATGGTCGAGAACGTTGGCAACCTCGTCTGCCCAGCAGAGTTTCGGCTCGGCACACATAAGTCTGTGCTAATCGCATCCGTGCCTGAAGGTGCAGACAAGCCATATAAATATCCTGGCATGTATCGTGGCGTGGACGCCCTCGTCATCAACAAAGTGGATCTCCTTCCCTACATTGACTTCGACATGGACTTCTTCCGTCGTGGCGTCGAAGCGCTCAACCCTGGCGTCATCACCTTCCCACTCTCCTGCCGCACAGACGAAGGCATGGACGCATGGATCAACTGGCTCATCGAAAACACACAATAATGCATGGACTGCGCATCCACATCTCGGGCATCGTTCAAGGCGTTGGCTTTCGTCCCTTCGTTTATGGACTGGCGACTCGCCTTGCTTTGAAAGGCTGGGTACGCAACACTTCCGCTGGTGTGGATATCGAAGTGGATGGGGATAAGGATGTATTGGATGCCTTCCTCAAAGCGTTGCATGACGAGGCTCCGTCAATTTCTCAAATAGACGAACTGACCGCCTCATTCGGACCCGCAAACGGATTCAGCGCCTTCGACATTGTCCACTCTGAATCGATTCCCTCCGCGTTCCAACCCATCTCACCTGACGTCGCCATCTGCGATGACTGTCTGCGCGAAATGCTCGACCCCAACGATCGCCGTTATCGTTATCCCTTCATCAACTGCACCAACTGTGGACCTCGCTTCACGATCATCAAAGACATTCCCTACGACCGTCCCAAAACGACAATGGCTCCCTTCTCTATGTGTCCCGATTGCGAACGAGAATATAAAGATCCGCTCAATCGAAGATTCCATGCGCAGCCTGTGGCATGTCCCGTGTGTGGACCGCAGGTGACGTTTGAACGTTTGAATGTTGAAAGGTTGGCAAGTTCGGACAAAGCGATAACAGAAACACAAACTGCATTGGCAAATGGTGAGATTCTTGCCATCAAAGGTCTTGGTGGCTTCCATCTCGCCTGTGATGCGACGAATGCAAAAACGGTCAGCGAACTTCGTCAACGCAAGTTGCGGGTGGACAAGCCCTTTGCGTTGATGATGCCCGATGTGCAAACCATCGAACAGAATTGTTTTGTCAGTGAAACCGAACGGGAGTTGTTGACATCGTCCGCTCGCCCGATTGTTTTACTCAAACGAAAAACTGAATCAAACATTGCCAAAGAGGTCGCACCGAATCAAGATTGGATTGGTGTGATGCTTCCTTATACACCTTTACACTATCTGCTCTTCACCAACTCCATGCCGCCCTTGGTAATGACAAGCGGAAATCTCTCCGAAGAACCCATTGCCACGGATAATAACGAAGCAAGAACACGCCTAGCGTCACTTGCCGACGCGTTTCTCATGCACAATCGGGATATTCATATTCGGTGCGATGACTCGGTCGTTCGCACGTTTGAATGTTCAAACGTTGAAACGTTAAAACCTGTAAACGTGTATCCCATCCGTCGTTCACGTGGCTATTCCCCTTTCCCTGTAAAACTTCCCTTTGATGTTCCGCAAATACTGGCGGTGGGATCGGAGTTGAAGAATACGTTTTGCATCACGAATAAGAACTACGCCTTCCTGAGTCATCACATTGGGGATATGGAAAATTATGAGACGTTGAAATCGTTTGAGCACGGCGTGGAACATTTTGAGAGACTCTTCCGTGTAAAGCCCGAAGCGATCGCTTATGATCTGCACCCGAATTATTTAGCAACGCGCTATGCACTTGAGCGTGCTGAGCGGGAGAACATCCCAACAATTGGGATTCAACATCATCACGCACATATTGCCGCATGCATGGCTGAACATGGACTGGATGGTTCACGTCTTGTCATTGGCGTTTCGTTCGATGGGACGGGCTATGGTGAAGATGGCGCTATTTGGGGAGGGGAGTTTTTGATCGCTGACTACAAATCCTATCAACGGGCGTTTCATTTGGAATATTCTCCGTTGCCTGGAGGCGATGCGGCAATCAAAAAGCCTGCGCGAACAGCATTGGCTTTGCTCTGGAGCTTGGGAGTCGAATGGGATGAACGGCTTGCATCAGTGATGGAGTTTAGCGAGGCGGAGCGCACACTCTTACACACACAACTTGAAAAGAAAATCAACACGCCGTTAACTTCGAGCATCGGTCGGTTGTTCGATGCAGTGTCAGCGTTGGCGGGTGTGCGACAGGCAGTCAATTACGAGGGACAGGCAGCGATTGAATTTGAGTCCTTGGCAGATTCGGCTGAGGCGGAGAGTTATTCGTTCGGGCTGAATCAGGATGAAGTCCAAGTAAGAGGCGTGATTCAGGCGTTGATAAAAGATGTGATGGAGGGAATCCCCACATCCAAAATATCGGCTCGTTTTCACAACGGTCTGGCAGAGGGCGTTCGGATGGTTGTGCGAAAAATGAGTCAAGATTCGGGGATTCGTGAGGTCGCTTTGTCTGGCGGAGTTTGGCAGAATATCACACTATTACGACGAACATTGTCACTATTACGAGAAGATGGTTTTGAAGTATACATACATCGAGAGGTGCCGCCGAACGATGGCGGACTCTCGCTTGGACAGGCGATGATCGCCGCAAGCAGATTGCGAGGCTAAGATGTGTTTGGCAATACCTGGAAAGATCGTTGATATTTTTGAGCGTGACGGTTTGAAGATGGCGAAGGTGGATTACGGTGGCATCTTCCGTGAAACGTGTTTGGAATATGTACCTGAGGCACAGGTGGGCGAATATTGCGTGGTGCACGTTGGCTTTGCGATCAGTTTGTTAGATGAACAAGATGCGATGGAGTCGCTTGAGTTATTGAAACAGATCTCTGACATCGAAGAAGAATTGGGGAAGGACACGCCATGAAGTATGTGAACGAATATCGTGATGCGGAACTGGTACACGGTGTAATCGAAGAGATTCGCCGCACAGTGACACATCCGTGGGTGTTGATGGAAATCTGCGGCGGTCAGACTCATGCCATTGTTCGGCATGGCATCGACCAGTTGTTGCCACCTGAGATCGAATTGGTGCACGGACCAGGCTGTCCTGTTTGTGTGACTCCGCTTGAATTAATTGATAAAGCATTGACGATTGCTGCAAGCCCAGATGTTGTTTTCTGTTCCTACGGCGACATGTTGCGTGTGCCAGGGTCGGGGCGTGATTTATTTTCTATCAAGGCGCAAGGCGGCGATGTGCGCGTGGTGTATTCGCCGCTCGATGCAGTGAAATTGGCGCAACAAAATCCCGATAAACAAGTTGTATTCTTTGCGATCGGGTTTGAAACCACTGCTCCACCCAATGTAATGAGCATTTTGCAGGCGCAACGACTCGGGCTGACAAATTATTCCGTGTTGATCTCGCATGTCCGCGTGCCACCTGCGATCAAAGCGATATTGAGTTCGCCACAGAATCGCGTGCAGGGATTTTTGCTGGCGGGTCACGTCAGCGCTGTGATGGGTTATTGGGAATATTCACCATTGGTGGATGAGTTCAAGATCCCGATGGTTGTAACAGGCTTTGAGCCGCTCGATATTGTGCAGGGCATTTTGAAAACCGTCCAATTGTTGGAAGCAGGCAAGGTTGAAGTTGCGAACGCCTATTCACGTGCAGTGAATTTTGATGGAAATCTGCCAGCGCAGAAAACGATCAATCAAGTCTTTTATGAATGTGATCGCAAGTGGCGTGGCATTGGAATGATTCCCATGAGCGGCTGGGGTTTGCGTCCTGAGTTCGATGCGTTCAATGCAGAGAAGCGTTTTGACGTGGGAGCCATCCACACGCAAGAATCATCGCTGTGTATTGCGGGACAAATTTTGCAGGGATTGAAGAAGCCGCATGATTGTCCAGCCTTTGGCAAAGAGTGCACAACTGAAAATCCACTCGGCGCAACAATGGTTTCGTCTGAGGGCGCGTGTGCGGCGTATTATCGGTATGGGCGTGTGGAATTAAATCAAAAGGTTGAGCAAGTATGAGTGAAGAAACAGTCAACATCGAAGGCGCAGTGTGTGCTCCACCCCTGCCGCACAGTGAGCAGATCGTGATGGGTCACGGTGCGGGCGGACGGATGAGTCATCAATTGATCCAAAAGGCGTTTGTGTCTGTTTTTCAGAATCCCGCGCTACAAACGGGCGATGACGCAGCAATGCTACAACCAGTCCCTGGTATGCAACTTTCCATTAGCACGGATTCGCATGTGGTCACACCGTTATTTTTCCCGGGCGGGGATATCGGTCGTTTGGCAGTGTGTGGCACAGTCAACGATGTCGCGATGCTTGGCGCAAAGCCTTTGTATCTCACGGCAGGTTTTATTTTGGAAGAAGGCTTGGAAATGAGCACGCTGCAACGTGTCATCGCTTCGATGCAAGCAGCGGCTCAGGAAGCGAACGTGCAAATCGTAGCGGGCGACACCAAGGTCGTGCAAAAAGGTAAAGCGGATGGTTTATATATCACGACCGCAGGCGTCGGCATTATTCCCATCGGTACAAACGTCAGCGGCGCGCAAGCGAAACCGGGTGATATGATTATCCTCTCTGGTTCCATCGGCGATCACGGCATTGCGGTCCTTGGCGCACGTGGCGAACTTGGTTTTCAATCTACTATTCAAAGCGATGTTGCCCCGCTTAATCATTTGATCGAAGCGATGTTGCATGCGAGTCAAAACATCCACGTATTGCGTGATCCAACGCGCGGCGGATTGGCAACCACCCTCAACGAAATTGCGACTCAATCCAACGTGGGTATTATGCTGGACGAAAAAACGCTTCCCATCCACCCCGAAGTTGCTGCGGCCTGCGAGATGCTTGGATTCGACCCCCTCTACATTGCCAACGAAGGCAAACTGGTTGCGATGGTCTCACGTGAGGATGCAGAGTCAGTGCTGAGGGCGATGCGCGTCACGCGCTATGGGGAAGATGCGGTCATCATCGGTGAAGTCACCGCCGAACCACGCGGACGCGTCCTGCTCAAAACATCCCTCGGCAGTACCCGCGTGGTGGATATGCTGGCAGGTGAAATGCTTCCGCGCATTTGCTGATAAATTTGTTTTACTTACTAATGAACCCGTGACAAGATTTGCCACGGGTTCATTTATTTTTCTGCGGTGAGAGCAGGAAAATACTTTTATTTGCCGACGTGATTCACCCACCCCAACCCGATCCGCCCGCGTTCATTTTCGATCTTGAGAATTTCCACATCAAGAATGTCTCCAACTTTAAGCACCGTGCCCGTAGGGATTTGCGTGCGGTGCAATAAACCATCCTGCTTGATACCAATATCGATAAAAGCACCAAAGTCCACCACATTGCGGACTGTGCCTTTGAGTTGCATACCCGTAACCAGGTCTTCGGCTTTGAGTACGTCTGAACGCAGGAGTGGCAATGGTGTATCGGTGCGCGGATCACGGCCCGGGCGCACTAGTTGCTCGAGAATATCTTTGAGCGTTGGCACACCACAGTTCAACTCTTGCGCTAAGGCTTCGTGAGATGTTTTGGCAATCAAAGTTTCCAGTGCAGAGATCCGCTCATTGAGAGGCGAACCAGCTGAAAGTCCAGCACGAGCGAGAAGGGCTTTGGCAATATCATAGGATTCAGGATGTATCGCTGAAGCGTCCAAAGGGTCTGTCCCGTTTTGAATCCGCATGAAGCCTGCCGCCTGTTCAAAGGCTTTCGGTCCGAGCCCGGTCACTTTGCGGAGTGCGGCGCGCGTTTTGAATGGACCATTAGCATCGCGATGAGCGGCAATGTTTGTAGCAAGTTTTGGACCAATGCCCGCAACATGGGTAAGTAAGGCTGGGCTCGCAGTGTTAACATCAACGCCAACCTTGTTAACCACACTCTCAACGACACCATCAAGAGCATGTGCCAAAGCAGTTTGATCAACATCATGTTGATAGAGACCAACGCCAATGGACTTGGGATCGATCTTCACCAGTTCAGCCAGCGGATCCTGCGCACGACGCGCAATGGAAACCGCGCCGCGAATGGTGACATCGAGATCGGGGAATTCCTGACGCGCCAACGCCGACGCCGAATACACAGACGCGCCCGCTTCATTCACGATCAGATATTTGGTCTGCGGAGCCTGACGCGTTAACTCGGCTGCAAGCTTTTCCGTTTCACGCGATGCTGTGCCGTTGCCGATGGTGATGAGTGTGACATGATGACGGTTGATCATATCTTGCAGGGTGTTGATCGCGCCCTTCCAATCGTTCTTCGGCTCGTGCGGATAGATGGTACCCGTGTCTACTAATTTTCCAGTGGCATCCACCACTGCGACTTTACAACCGGTGCGAAAGCCCGGGTCAATACCCATGATAATATGTTGCGCCAGCGGTGGCTGACTGAGAAGTGCGCGCAAGTTATTGGCGAACACTTGAATGGCATGGTTATCTGCGGTTTCACCTTTCTCACGACGGACATCGCGTTCGATGGCTGGCAGTAAAAGACGTTCTGCCGAATCGCGTATGGCAAGTTCAAGCTGATCTGCGAATGGAGAAAGAATATCCTGTTCAAATTCAGCCTGGACTGCATCTAACCAATCGCGTTCAGGCACATCCACATGGACACGCAGGATGTCTTCTTTTTCACCGCGCACAATGGCAAGCGTTTGATGCGGTTGGAGGCGATCGATGCGCGTCTCGAATTCATAATACGATTGATAGACAGCTTTCTCATCCATTGCATCTTTGATCTTTTCCACACGGATCTTAGAAAACTTCAACGCCTTCTCGCGCACCACAGAGCGGACATTGGCATTGTCACTGATCATTTCAGCCACAATATCGCGTGCACCTTGCAGAGCATCGGCAACATCGGTTACCTGATCGTTGAGGAATTTTCCCGCAATTTTTTCAGGAGAGCCTTCTGCAGATTGTGTGAGGATCAATTCAGCCAAGGGTTCAAGTCCCTTTTCTCGGGCGAGCATGGCGCGCGTGCGGCGTTTCTTTTTATACGGCGCATATAAATCTTCCAATACCGTCATGGTTATAGCAGTATTGATACTTTCGCGCAGTTCATCAGTGAGTTTGCCTTGCTCCTCAATGGAAGCAAGGATCGCAGTACGGCGCTCATCGAGCGCCCGCAAGCGGACAAGTTCGTCGGCAATGATGCGGATCTGTTCATCATCGAGTGAGCCGGTCATTTCCTTGCGATACCGGGCAATGAACGGGACAGTGTTGTCCTCGTCCAACAGATTGATAACGGCGGTCACCTGGGACGGTTTGACATGGAGTTGGGAAGCGATCTGTTCAGCGTGAGTCATGGCAAGATTTTATCACGCAGCTTGCAGATATAATTCATCGGAACGTATCATTGAATACAAAGAGGTAAAGCACAAACATGCCGGTACCAGTTGATCAAATCATACGCAGCAAACGCAGAACCGTCGCATTGATCGTGGAAAGCGACGGTTCGGTCACAGTACGCGCACCAATGCACTTACCAGAGAGAGCCATTCGGGAGTTTGTCGAAAAGCATGTCAATTGGGTGGAAAAGAAAAAAGCGGAAATGCGCGCAATTGTTCCAATTCAATCGAAACAATATCAACCTGGTGAAACCTTCCTTTACCTTGGCAGGGAATATGCACTGGAAGTTGTTGTAGATCAACGCAAGAAATTAATTCTGGATAATCATTTCAAAATCGCTGAATCCACTCTGAAAGATGCCGAACTTGTTTTTCAAAACTGGTATCGTCAACAGGCGAAACAATGGATCGTTGAACGGGTAAAGCATTTAGCAGACCTCCATCGGCTTCACTATGAGAAGATCAAGATCACTTCGGCTCGCACACGCTGGGGTTCGTGCAGTTCCAGGAACACGCTCAGCTTCTCGTGGCGGCTCATGCTGACACCGCCTGAGGTGATCGAGTATGTCATCATCCACGAACTGGTACACACCGTTCATCATAATCATTCGAAACGATTCTGGAATCTGGTAGAGAAATTGTTGCCAGATTACAAGGCACGCCGCAGGCAGTTACGCCAGTATGGAAAGCAATCCTTGCTGTAAATTCTCCCAGGGCTATCGCATTAGGATTTCTTTATCCGCTAATCATCGCCAATCTCCGCGAATTGTTAGGAAGATTAGCGGAGGTTAGCAGACTCTACGTCGCGTTTTGACCTTTATGGGCTTATGACTTTTCAAATGCGATTGCCCTATAATTCTCCGTTTTCAGTTCTTTCATGTCATAATGTATAGATAAATACATACCCAGATTGAAATCCTTATTTCCTGTAAAACATAAGACACAATGCTCAACAAAATCTTTCAACAAAACGCCATCCCGAATCAATATCGCGCTAACTTTTTACATCTATATCTAGACATCGCCTGGTTCGGAGTCTTAAGCGGGTCAACCGTCAACTTCCTCAATGTCTACGCCACGCGCATTGGCGCCACAGGTCTGCAGATCGGGCTGATCGGTGCCATGTCGGCGGTGGTCAGTTTGCTGCTCGCAATCCCCGCGGGTATCTGGCTTCAAAAACGCAACCTCCATCATGCCATTTTCTGGACATCCGTTTTCTATCGGATCGGTTTCCTGAGTTTTGCTTTACTGCCCTGGCTATTTAGCAACAACGGTCAGATCACATTCATGATCGTGATCACATTTTTTATGGCAATCCCTCTAACGCCGTTGGGGGTTGGGTTCAATGCCCTGTTCGCCGAAGCCGTTCCCAATGAATATCGTGCACATGTTGCCGGTCTGCGCAACGTAATGTTCGCAGTCACTTTTATGTTTACATCCCTGCTCAGTGGATACGTCCTCGATCAGATCGTCTTCCCCATCGGCTACCAGATCGTTTTTGGGATTGGATTTGTCGGTGCCATGATGAGCAGCTATCATCTTTACCACATCAGAGATGTTGGAGGTGGAGCATCGTCTCTTTCCCAGCCGAAACCTGATCCAACACTACAAACCGTTTCGCCCCGCAACATTGTCTCCGCGCTCAGACTGGATATCTTAAAGACACCATTTCTAACCATCCTACTGAGTCTCTTCATCTTTCATCTCGCTCAAAATCTGCCGGTACCCATCTTCCCGATCTTCAATGTGCGCGAACTAAACCTGAATGACAACCAGATCGGCATCGGCACTGCGCTATTCTATTTGACCGTTCTGATCGGGTCTACACGGCTCCGTAAGGTCGTACATCGTCTAGGGAACAAACGCGTAACCGGTTTGGGTATGATGGGCATGGCTTTATATCCAACCATACTCTCATTCTCGACCCAGGTCTGGCATTATTATTCTGTTTCCCTGATTGGTGGATTCTTCACAGCCTTAGCCACAGGTTCATATGCAAATTACATGCTCGAACACATCCCACCCGATGATCGCCCAACACATCTGGCATGGTACAACGTTGTGTTGAACATTGCCATGCTGACCAGTTCGCTTGTGGGTCCAGCCATTGCTGACCAGATCGGGCTCTTCAACGCATTGATCCTCTTTGGTATCATCCGCTTCCTCTCCGGGACGGTTGTCTTGAAGTGGGGCTAAGCCTTTGGAACCGAACAGCGGTCTGTCCGCATTGTGGTAACATAAAACCATGACCGAAGACGTTAAAGTTGTAGCCAATAACCGCAAGGCAAGTTTTGAATATTTCCTGCTCGAGAAATTCGAAGCGGGTCTTGTTCTGCAAGGTAGTGAGATCAAATCCATCCGTGCGGGGCAAATGAGCATCCAGGAATCGTATGTGGATATCGTGAACGGCGAAGAAGCCTGGCTGGTTGAGGCAAATATTGCACCCTATACACAAGCCAATCGTTTCAACCATGACCCAAAGCGCAAGCGTAAAATCCTTCTGCATAAGAAACAGATCCGTGAGCTGTGGAACAATATCCGCATCAAAGGTATGACGGTGGTTCCCACTCGCGTGTACCTGAAAGATGGACGTGCAAAGATCGAGATCGCCCTGGCAAAAGGCAAGAAAGCCTACGACAAGCGCGCCACGATCGCCAAACGCGATGAAGCCCGCAGCGCGGATCGCGAGACTCGCGCAAGATAAAAGGGAAACCTATGCCCCCCTCCACCATTGGCGGAATCAACAAGCTACCCGAAATCGAAAAAAGAGAAATCTATTCTCGCTATATTCCCCATGAACTGATCGAAAAATTCAATCTCCGCGATCTGACCCACAATCAAGACATATTGCAATTCCGCTTTGCGGATGGCGCCAGCGATATAGAGATGATGCTCTATCATCAGATCGGTTTCCCTGACCCGATCCTCTACGCGCATCTAGCGGATAACATCAACGGACAGATCCATGTGCTCCTGTATATTCTGAACGACCCTGAGTCCCCGCGCTTCAACGTGGACAAAATGCCGGATGGAAGTCCGACTCAATTCGGCATAAGGAAACGCAACATCGAAGCTGAAATCGCTGCCATGAATGAAGGGTTTTCTCCCGGGCAGGTGCGGCATGGATTAAGATTATTGCGTCAAGCGATGGGCACATTTGAGGAGTTTGTAAAAGGTCTGGGGCACGACATGTATTTTGTGGAACCCCTGTATTATCACAACGCAGTCATCTTCGAGCGCTATGGATTCAGCTATCAGATGGGACGCAGGCACATGAACGAGATCCAGGCTGGGTTCGCGGAAGGAGGCAGGCTTCGTCAAATGCTCGATGATTCGAATCCGTTCCGTTCATCCAAAGCTGCGAACAGCATCCGCCTGCGATCGTGGGCGATCCACGACGGCATCCTCGGCGAACCATTTACGAATGTGACGATGTATAAACGTGTGGGAGTTTCTGCAAACATCAGCACCACTCCGGGTTGCGAGTGGTAAAAACTCACGCTCCATCGAGGGCTTGCCCCTCGATGGAGCATTCTTAACGGCATTGAGTTCCGCTCGCAACAGACGTCTGAGATCAGCATAGATGCGCAATACATTAGTACAATCATTCATCGCAACCACTCGCGCACAGCGTGACAACAGAGATCCTCGTTGAGCAGCTCCAACGGAATAATCTTCTCAACGCAAGCCACCGCCTTTTTCGGCGATTGATTCGCAAGATGGCAAGTAGTCAATTCATCCACGCGATGAAATAGAACTGGGTCAAGCGTCGCCGTTCTGCAAAATAGCCAAGACAAGTCAGCGCAGGTGGGTAGGCATAATTTTGTTGACTCTGATGAGAATTCCAAATGAAGCGGAAGAGAATTTTACCCACCTATTGGGGGATAGAAGTGCTAGAAAAAAAATTGGTGTTTTGCGACTGATATTGCTATAATAACTGTCTATATAGTCTCCCTAATCCATCTGATATTTGGAGGACAGCGTGACCCGTGCAATAAAAAATGTGTTGCTCGTTTTTCTCGTCATTAGTCTGGGTTTTTTGGGGGATCATCATGCCATGGCGCAGGATGAAAATTGGGGATTGCAGATCAACCAGCTATCCACGCTGGAAGGTCCCGATGCGATGACGTTGAAGGTGTACTTCAATATCTATGATGATCGTACGAGTACCCCCATGCTCAACGTGGAAGCCCAGAGCGCACAAGTCACTCTGCTGAATACCAATTACACCTCCAATGGGGAATTGAAGAAACCCGATGTGCCGATTTACATCACCCTGGTGATGGATGCCAGCGGCAGCATGGCGCGCGCCGCGAGTGCCATACAGGAAGCCGCCAAACTCTCCCTGAACGACACCCCCGACAACGCTTTCTTCTCTGTTGTCCAATTCAACGAAGATATCAAATTACTACAAGACTTTACGCAGAACATCTCCGCGGTCAGTTTCGCCATCGATCGCTATCAAGTTGCCAACAAAGGGACTTGCCTTTACGACGCGGGCTACACTGCGGTGGAATCACTGCAAAAAGCGCCTACTGGTCGCCGGGCGATCATCCTGTTCGCGGATGGGATCGATGAGACCTTTGTCCCCGGTAAACAGTGCAGTAAACATACATATCAGGAACTTCTGGACTTTGCACAATCATCACAGGTTCCGATCAATACGATTGCTCTTACTGCTCAAGAAACACATATCAATGAAGTCGAGATGAGCGGACTCGCGGTAAGCACTGGCGGCTTTTCTGCGATTGCGAATCAAGGCGACATGCCGCAGGCTTTTCAGAACATCATGCAAGCTCTAAAAGCCCAGTGGATGTTCGAGGCGCCTATTTATCCACGCCGTGGCAACAATGACGCTGTTCTCAATATCACCCTCAAAGATGGCACAGCTCTCAGTAAGGCTTTTTCCTTTAATTCCAACACCGATTATCCTGGTCCACCCAGTCCGGTCAGCGTGAATCTGGCGGGCTTATTGCTGGTAGCCGCTCAACAGTCCTACGAGGTTCAATTGAATATGACCTCGCCTGAACTGGCTGGATACGTCAAGATCGAGATCTGGGATCAGAATGCCGGTTCCAAGGTGGGTGAATATATTTTTGAAGAATTGGCTGCCAATAATCGTTTCTTCGTACCTACTGAGTCCCTTACCATAGGGCGGGATTACGAAATGCGTATTACTGCAGTCGATAAACAGGATAATGTACCTTTCGAGATCATTCGTGATGACGATGGCAAACCTTCCATACAGTTGATCCACGAATTTCTCTTCGATCCTTCCACTGCTTATCCAAGCCTTCAGGTGCAATCAGTTGTGGAGAAAAGCGGCGACTTAATTCTGGCTGTAAACGTCACCAATCCCGATCTCATTGGCGGTTTCGATGGCTGGTTGGTCGACGAAAACACCAACACTCTTGTATTGAATTCAAACTTTACTGCCCCAACAATTTCCACCACCGACGGAACCATCACCATTCCCACTAAGGCCAACCGCGTCCCGGATGGCAAATACACAGTCATTGTGCGCGTGTTGGCAAAGAACAATAACGTTTATTCCACAGCCACCTATGAAGGCGTGAGTTACACAGCCCCGTCTTTGTTCGAACGTCTTGGCGTGGCACTCATTGCAGCGCCTATTTTCCTGGCGGCCATATTCGGAATCATTGTGCTCGTAGTCGGTTTCCTGATGTTCAATGCTTCTCGCCAGAAATCGCTAAGTGGTACGCCAGTCATGCAGGGCCGCCTTGGCAAGAAATTGGATGAAGGCAAGAAAGCGGGTCCGGTCATCCCAGTGGCGGATAACGAACCGATTCCCTCAAGAAATAAATCCGTCGCTTCGCAGCCATCCACGCCCGTAGCTGCCCCACCTCAACCATCTGCTCCACAGCCTAAGCCGATGTCTGCATCAGCCCCATTACAACAGCCCCCTCCTGCTGCCCAGCCCTCAGGAGATGCCACGATGTTGGCCGGGAATTTGAAAGGGATGGAGGAAGGTGCAACAGTGATCGCCTCCGCACCGGTGATGCCGCGTGCAACAATTACAGTGTTGGATTCGGCTGGAAGCGCAGCCCCCAAAGGACCGATATCAGTTTTCCCGCTGCCATTTATCATTGGGCGTACGGAAGGTGCGTTGGTCATCCAAAACCCCAATATTTCACGCAAACATGCCCAGATCACTTTTGATGTGGCGCAACACACATACTTGATCACGGACTTAAACAGCAGTAATGGCACCACTGTAAATGCTCAACGTCTTGTGCCTGGGCAGGGCACCCGGTTGACCACCGGTGTGGTGATCGGTTTGGGTCCCAACATCACCTTGCGTTTCGATCTGAGTTAGGTGAGAACCTGATGGCAAAAAACACCTTCCAACTCAATTATGATGAAATGACCTCCATTGCGAAGAAATTCAAAGATGAAGGCGAGGATATCGCCCGGCTCCATGCGACCACACGTCAGAAAGTGCGGGATCTGTATAAAGAATGGGTGGGCGAGGGTGCTGATAAATTTTTCGATGAAATGGAAACCAAACTATTGCCTGCTGTACAGCGCCTGTCGCAGGCGTTATTCCTGTCACAAGATGCAACCAATGAAACCATGAAGATCATCCAGAGTGCAGATGAAGAGACTGCTGGTTTTTTTAGAAACCAGTTATCGGGCGATGATTTTGGCGCGAGTCGGTTCGGTGCAGCTTTGCAAGGATTGCAGGGTGGTTCGCCGGGTGCCGATGATTTCGGTGCTGGAAAATTTGGCGAAGCATTGGGCAACAGTCCATTAGGCGGTTCTTCCTCCCCCGATGATTTCGGTGCCGGGAAATTTGGCGAGGCGCTGGACGGCGATCCATCAAATGCTTCACAGGATTCAGGTGGATCTGGTGAAAATACATCTGGTGGTGGCGGTGGCGGGAAAGATAAGGAAACGCCTGCAGCAGAAACAGAACCAACCTCCGGTGGCGGAGGAGGCGGTAGTTCCAGTCAGGGGCTGAAAGGTGACCTGAAGAATATGGGTGTTGGACTGGGTGGTATGACCCCGCAGCATGCATCTTCAGGTGGTGGGGCATCCGTCAACATGCCAGATCATGTGTATTCGGGTAGCGATTCGTCGAAACCTGATGACGCGCCAATACCCAGTGGCAATGCATCAAAACCAGGCGTTGATACCGGATCAGGCGATAGCAGTCAATCATCATCTGCAGGCATTGCAAGTGCTGCTGGTGGAGCAGCCGCGGCTGGGGGAGCTGCGAAAGTCATCAAGAAGAAGAAAAAAGGGAGAGGATGAATGGCGCAGCGCGCTTCGCAATATCCCAGATTGGAGTGATTGACTCTAACTTGCGTGAATGTTAGATTGTGTTTACTAAATCAACAATGACAGGAGGTAGGCTATTGCTCAATCGAAATTAGTTTCTTGCTCGTACACTGTAGGCTAACACTACCATAAGTAGAAGTGGCCGGTAAAAAATTATCCATTAGACCAACTGGAAAGGATGAACAATGGCTGGAACTACTCAAGTCAACTACGATGATATGAATGGCATCATCAAGAGCCTGAAAACTGAGGAAGAAGAGATCATGAATCTTCTGAAGACCACCAAATCGAAGGCTGAAAGTTTGCATAACAATCAGTGGGTCGGGCAGGGTGCGGATAACTTCTTCAACGAAATGGAGCAGACTGTCCTGCCGGCCATGGCTAGATTGGCGCATGCCTTGGGGGTTGGCGCCGACGTGGCTCAGGATATTGTCAATACTATTCGTCAGGCCGATGAAGAAACACAAAGCTTCTTCAATAGTCTTGGATAGAAAAGGAGATACAAATGGCTGACAAAATTCGTGTCAATTATCCTGCGTTGGAGGACATGGCGAAACACTGCCAGATGGTTGCCCAACAATTACAGCAAACTGCCGCCATGGCAAATAAGATTGCGGCGCAGATGCAAAATGGTGCCTTGGTGGGTAGACCTGGTGATACCTTTGTGCAGGCGTTGGGACAACTCCAGCAACGCACCATGAAACTTAGCGGTAAATTCGTTGAGGTTTCAAACGATATCAAACAGGCTGTGTCAGATATGCAGGCCGCGGATAGTGCCGCTGGCAGCAAGTTCTAGGAGGTACGTGATGTTTGGTGGATTATTCAAATTCGTGGAAGATCTGATCGGCAATGCCATTAATCAGATTCTGAAGCAAGTGAATGTTATTCAAGATGCGGTTACCGCTCCTTTGCGCGCCTTGGTCAATGAAGTGATGGGCGGCATGTGGAAAGGTGAAGGCGCCAATCGGTTTGCCCAGGAAATGCTGAGTGAGGTGATCCCAATGCTGGTTAATATCATGGGTTTCAACACCAACTTTGCGAATGCCATCACCAAGTCGCAAAACCGTATGAATCAGGCGATCAACCAGGCCACTTCCAAAGCCCAATCGCTGTTCGACGTTTTCAACAGTATATTTTAGTATAAGGAGAAAATATCATGGCTGACGAAGTCTTTATGGATATCCCGCGCGTGGAACAGATGAGCAAGACCTTCGAGACCTTTGGCTCCATTCTGGAAGGTGTTGCAAAAGCTCTTCTGGCGATCAGTATTGCCATGAAAGCTGCTGCATGGGTCTCCTTTGGTGCTACTGCCGCCGCCGCGGCTTATGCAGACCGTATACGGCCTAATGTGGACAAGGCTGCTCAAAAAATGCATGAATTGTCTGGTGACATTACGGGCGCCATTAAAGCCTACCGTGATGGTGATATGTCCGGCTCCAAGCGATTCGTCTAACATACATATGAGTGGTCGAGAGGCGGGAAACTGCGCCTGCTCATGACCGATATGTCAAACGGACCCAATAGAAGTCCGCGCTCATGCCAAACACATCGCTCGTTGAGCGCGGATTTCCATTTGGGACTCATATTTAAGTTAAAAGCTGGTCTAAACTCAGCGAGGCTTTATGAAGCGTATCTGCCAGCGTTGTAATGTGATCTCACAGGATTTCAATCTGTGGTGTCAGGAAAAATATTGCCCGGCTGAAAACGCCACCGAAATATTTGATAATGGTGAATGGTTTGGTCCGATGGAAATCATTCAGCCAATTGTTATTACCCGCTCTGCAATCGTGTACCAAGCCAGGCGTGGTGAAGAAGACATTCTGCTCAAAGTAGCCAATGTGGGCTGTGAGGAGAAATTGCGGCTGGAAGCGAGGGCATTTCTGCAACTTGCCAAAGCAGGGCAGCATCCTTTGTTGCCGGTGTTACTCCCGGCACATGCCCAAGGTTTGGTTGATCACCACCCATACGGGTGGACTGTGATCGAGGGGCGTGTCAAATATTATGAGATTTTTAAATTCACAGATGGCACCATTCTGCGCAACTTGTTGCTCAAAAATCCACAACCATGGTTCCAACATGCAGGTTGGATCATTCTGAGTGTTGCTGATGTAATTTTTTATCTCCACAAAGCCGGAAAACTACATCTGTGCCTCAACCCTGACATGGTTCTGGTACGTTTTGACAAGCAGGGCTATCCACGCCCCATCTTGCTTGACCTTGGTCTTGCAGACCCCGGTCAGAATATCCAGGATCTGTGGAATGAAAACTATAACCTGCCTGCCTACACGGCGCCAGAGATAGCTGATAGACGCGGGAGTGTGGGAACTGCCACGGATGTCTACGGCATTGGCATGTTGCTGTACGAAATGCTGGCTGGTCGCCCAGCCTATGAATATCATCTCCGCAAGGATGAGGCGGTTCTTAGAACTGTACTGGAAGGGGAATTTAAAACCACTGGACGCATTGACCTCAAAAATATTCCAGAAATTGCTGAGAAGTCCATCAACCTTCAATACAGCCTGCGGTTCCCAGACGTTTTGAGTCTAGTGGGTGCGTTGCAGCCGAATTTCCCGGCCATCCCTGCTGAGCGAAAGTCGTTCAAGGTGAATTGGCAGACCGTATTCATTGTTCTGGGATCGCTACTGGCAATTTCATTACTGCTGGCAATGGCGCTCTCGTTTGTGCCCGCCTGACCGAGGATCTGAACCATGGCAAACCGAAAGTACATTGATCGACCGCCCCGTATCGAACCCCAACTTCCATCGGGTGTCTTCAACATTCCCAACCCGCCTGATACCGAAGTTAAGTTTGGGGAAATGCTACAACAGGCTTTTCTGCCGATGATCATGATCCTGGGTTACGTTCTTGCCTCGTTGTTCGGGCAGGGTCGTAATATGCTCATGATGATTCCCATGATGCTGTCGGTAATTGCGACAGTGATCCTGGCGATTTATACGAACACACAGGAACGCAAAAAGCGTGAAGCCGCAGAAGCGGCTTATAAGCGTCGCATCAGCGAACTGCGCCGCAAGATGGAAAGTGAACACGAGCAACAGCGCATCTATTATTTTTATAATCACCCCGACCCCGAAAAGACCCTCGGAATTGCCGCTGACCTAGATCGTGATATCCAGGTACGCGCGGAGGAGATTCGCTCCGGCACGCGTTTGTGGGAGCGCCGCCCCAAGGACCACGATTTCCTGTACCTGCGGTTGGGCATCAGCACGCGGCAATCAACCGTGGTTTACAAAATTTCAGAAAACGAAAAGACGGAAAGCCCACTTATGCGTGAAGCGACCCGTCTGGCTGAAGATTCCCGCCTGCTCTACGATGTTCCGGTGACCGTCCCGATGTACCTGCCTCTGGACGAGACTGAAAAGAAAAAAGCTGAATCAAAAAAGCAGGAACAGGAAGCAGAAGAGGAGGAGACGCAGGAGGCGAAAGGCATTACCATCCGCCATTCGATTGGGATCACCGGTAATTCATCTGAGGATGTGCATGCCTACCTGCGAACCATGTTGGTGGACTATGCCGCATTCCATTCTCCTCAGGACACGATGCTGTATGTGGCTGGCACCAGCGATGCACGCCAATACTGGCGTTGGGCGTACGCTCTACCGCACTGCAAGGAAGCCGATAAAACCGAAACGCTTTTCTTTGAAAGCGATGAAAAACCCGGTGAAAATGAAGCCGATCGCATGCGCCTGTTTTGGAAAAATATCCGCACCATTTTGGAACGCCGCCGTATGCGCCTGCAGGATCGTGAAAGTGGCGTGGACGTTAAACTGCCTTTCATGCTTGTAGTCGTAGATGTACGGACTCCTACACCCGACTGGTCATGTCTGCATGATCTGGAAAGCGAAGCCGCCATCTCTACCATCCTCATTGACGGACAGATGCTCGGTGCGGGAATCATATTCCTGACGCCTGATCGTACAAAGGTGCCCAGTCGGTGTACGGGCATCATCGAAGTTGACAAAGACCCTCTGGATGAAGATGCAACTGTATTTCGCTATGCAGAGACCGGTTTCAACACGATCCGCTACGTTGGCCAGACCAAAGTCATTTCGATTCAAGAAAAAGCACGCGAGTTCTCACGTCACATTGAGCCGGTGGATATCCGCCGTGGGTATGGCTCCAGCCTGGCATCCACTGTGACTCTGATGGAGATGCTCAACGTCCAATCCATGGATCAGATGCAGGAATTTGCCCGCGAGAATTGGCGGCGTAGTATGGATCCGAAAGTGGCAGACTGGCTCTTCACTGCCGTGGGTTTGCTCTCGGGCAATGAGCCGCGTGTACTAACCTTCTCTGCCAAAGCCGACGGTGTTCACGGCATCATCGCTGGCTCGACGGGTTCCGGTAAATCAGAATTGCTCATGACGCTGATCATCGGAATGGCACTCAACTTCAGCCCGGATGTGCTGAACTTTGTACTGGTAGACTACAAAGGTGGTTCAGCATTCGAGCCTTTTAAACGGCTGCCTCACAAGGTGGATATCGTCACCAACCTTGACCAATCTGCCACGGCGCGTGTGTTCGCCTCCATCATCGCTGAATTGGATCGCCGCCAGAAACTCAACACCTATACCAACTCGAAGGACATCGTTCATTATCGTCGTAAGGGGCTGAATCTTGAACCCGAGCGTCCACCCTACCCACACCTTTTCATCATCATCGATGAATTTGCCGAAATGATTTCCGGCAATGCCGAATACAAGGCTCAACTCGAAAGTATTACACGCTTGGGGCGCGCATTGGGCGTAACCCTCATCCTTGCGGCACAGCGCCCAGTTGGTGTCACTGACCAGATGCGCGCCAACATCAAGTTCCGCATTTGTCTGCGCGTGGAAACACCCGATGATAGCCGCGAAGTATTGCGCCGTGCCGATGCGGCCTTCCTGCCGCCTGGCATTCCCGGGCGCGGATATCTGCAAGTAGGCAATGAAAATATTGAATTGATCCAAACGGCTTACACAGGTGGCGACTATAAAGGTCCACAGGAAGAGAATGTGGTTCAAAACGTGATCTGGTTGGATCGTCCGCGCAAGACTGCCGCACAGAAAGCCACCGAACCGCCCAAGCTGTACGATGTGATCGTCGAGATGATGGCAAACTTATCCACGCAAGAATCGCGCCCGCAATGGCGACCCTGGCCGGAATTTCTGCCCATGCAAACCGGCGGCAACATACTCAGCTTACAAACACCGCTCGACACCGCTTATATGAACGATTCAGATATTGATTTGCTCCGCACAACGGATTCTGAGCTGGTAGCCGGATTGTCGTTGAATGAGAAGGCTGCGACTTTCTGGAACGATGAATTTAAATGGGAAGGTATCGCGTGGGGTAAAACGGCCATGCGTCCGTTAGTCGGTATCGTCGATAATCCATATCAAGCCAGCCAAAAACCTTTGAAGATTGACTTCACAAATGGCCATGCTGTTATTTTTGGTGCTTCGGGCCGTGGTAAGACCACTTTCCTGCGTACAGTTGTCACTGGGTTGGCGCTTACGCACTCACCCGATGAACTCCATATCTATATCCTGGATTTTGGTGGCCGTGCTCTGACGATTCTAAGTGATCTACCGCATGTTGGTGCGGTCATAACATCTGAAGAGGAGGAGCGTGTTCTGCGTTCGCTCCGCAAGATCAATGACATCATTGATTATCGTCAAGTGCTTTTCAGTGAGGCGCGAGTCAATAACCTGGATTCATATAATCTAGCACATCCCCAAAAAACGCTGCCAGCTGTACTGGTGGTGATAGATAACTTTGCGGAATTTAAAGAATACTACGAAGGATTAATGGGACCATTCATCTCACTGGTACGCGAAGCGCGTGCCTATGGAGTGCATTTCCTCATTTCTGCCGACCTGCCCAACGCATTGACTGGCAAACTCTATAACCTCATCACCGAGCGCTTTACCCTCAAATTATCCGATGCCTCGGAATACTCGGAAGTCGTGGGGCGTGGTGTGCCAGCTGATCTGAGCGCGGTGCCAGGACGTGGATACGTGCGCGTGGGCAATATGCCGCTTGAATTTCAAACTGCATTGACCTTTGCGCCTGAAGAGAATGATTCTGATGGGCTTGGAAAGATCAGCAAGATGTGCATGCGCATGGCTGAGATCTGGGGTGGTGCGTGGAAGGGAGAAAAGCCATCCACCATTGAGACGCTGCCCTTACGTTATTCATTGGAGAATTTGCTTCAGCATGCTACAGTTCCCGAAGTGCGCCGCATCAATGCCGTGATGGGTATTGATGATCGCACACTGGAGCCAGCTCTGATCGACATCGAACGCCAGGGACCCCACATGATGGTGATCGGACAGCCATTCTCAGGCAAAACCACCACCTTGCGAACCATGATTCTCTCGATCGCAGTCAACTACACACCAGAAGAAGTGGTAATGGTGCTTGTGGATTACTCGCGCAAATTATGGAAGGGCAGCGAAACATCGCTCGCCGACCTGCCACATGTCATCCAAACTATTGACGACATCGAACAACTGGATGAATTCTATGAGAATCTACTGGTTGAATGTGCTGAGTTTGAGACGAAACCCAAGCGGCGGAAAATCATGCTCATCATCGACAACTACGATTCCTTCACCGAAGAATCCAGCCGCAAGAAGATGGCATTTTTTGAGAACCTGTCTGCTTTGATCCGCAAATATCAGACCGCGGGAGTGTATCTCATTGTGTCCGGTTCATTAGCCATCCTCAGCTCTTCCGATGATCTGCGCAAAGTGTTTGCCGCTCCCAATTTTGGTATCGCTCTTAGAAGCGCCGATGCGGTCAATCGCTTGAACGGGAAGTTCCCGCGCAGCCTGGCAGAGGCGGAGCTGCCGATGGGTCGCGCCTTCACTGTACGGTCGGGAATCACGAACATGCTTCAGCTGGCTACACCCTATGCCAATGATGATGACACCGAAGGGTCGTTAGACGCGTGGGTGCGGCACGTCAAGGAACGTTACCCGAAAATGAAAGCCAGATGGCTGACACAGGGCCCGGAGGGTAAATCCAAAAAGAAGGATAAGAAACAGGGCGATGAGTCAGCTGATGGTACAGCGGGCCCGCCGAAGCCGGATCTGTCAAAATATAATATGGCCGAGTTGAAGAGCAAACTGATCGAAGCTGGAATGCCTGAAGATATGTTGGCACTTTTCTCCGATGCTGATATTGTCGAGAATGCCCGTTCGATGGGCTTGCTTGACGAAACGAAGCAGGAAGGCAAATAGGCAGGTAGCCATGGACGATTATCTCGATGTCAAAATTGATGTCTTTGAGCATACCGGGCAGCGGGCACGTCTGCGCCGGAGTCTTACGGTCCATGCTCTCATTGAGGAGATACTGCGGGAGTTCGACGATATCACCGCTGATTCGCCGGAGAAGTATGCCATCTATCTCAAGGGCTTTGATCACCCGCTTAAACCAGTTGGGACACTGGCTGAACTGGATATCCAACCACAGGACGAATTAGTGTTTGACTATGTACGTCAGACCATCCGGCGGATGCTCGATGTCCGTAATTATGCCATCTTGCGTGAGGAGAGCACCGGCAAGGAATTTGACATTCAATGGCAGCCAGCCGTGATTGGACGCCCCAGCACGGATGTGGATCACAATATTATCCTGGCAGTGAATGTCCAATTGTTATCCGATGGCAAAACCATTTCGCGCAGGCATGCTCAAATCACCTTTGCTGAGGGTCGGTACTTCATCGAACCACTGGCTGAGCAGAACCCGGTATTTCTGAATGGGAGAGAACTGCCAGTGCATGGCAAGCGGGAGGTTCGAAACGGTGATAAGTTGTCTTTTGGGAACAACAAATTGACCATGATCTTTTCGACCCAAAGTCAGCAGGCTTCGCGCTCTATTGCGCGTGAACCTGTCATCCAACCAGCAGCTTCCCAGCCCGCTTCGGCCCCCGCGCCATCCACGCCCTTACAGCGCCCTGTACCTGCGCCCGCAGATATGGATGCAACCAATTTCATTTCATCAACCACGCCTCCTGCGTTGGTTGTGGAGGCCAGCTCTACACCAGGTAAGACTGGTACCCGAATAGAATTGCTCACATTCCCATTCATCATTGGGCGCTCCCTAGAGACCTTGAGTACAGAAAATGAAATGTCCCGTAAACACGCCGAGATCACGTATGATGCCCAGAAAAACTCATATTTCATCACAGACTTGCAGAGTACCAACGGCGTGACGATCAATGGGGAGCAAATTCAGCCGAATGTGTCGCATGCGATCGCCCCTGGCATGCGTATTGGTCTGGGGAATGTATTTGTGGCTCGCTTTGAGGTTTGAGGAGAATTACAACACTAACGATAAGACTCTCCAAAGTTTTGGAGAGTCTTATCGTTAGTAAAAACTGTTGCGCAATTCACATACTTTTCAGTCGCACGTTATACTTGCTTTTCCTTGCGGATCTACGCAGTCATTCATTGCTTTTGGGGCTTTGATGCCATGTACAGTCCGCGTCCATTAAGCCAGAGCGGGTCCCGAACAACTTCCAAGCCACAGGCTCGAAATGCGGACAAGTATTCGTCTACCGTGAACAACCCCAGTTCATGTCGTTCGGTGAAGTATTCGATGCCCTCGGGCGTCCCAACCAAGTAATGAAAAACAAAACGGGATAGATTGCCCTCCTGTTCAGATAGGTTCATGCGTGAGATTTTCAGCCCGGGCTGATCCACAAATGTGGCGTGAATGTTGCCGGTGTGCCAATCTTCAGGCGTGAACCAGGGCTCTACGAACATAAGTCCACCGGGTTTGAGGTGGCGCTCGAAATTAGCAATTGCCTGATTTAAGCCTGCGATGGTTCCGACATAGCCAATCGAACTGAACAGGCAGGTGATAACATCGAATTGTCTGCCCAGATCGAAGTTGCGCATATCACCAAGATGGAAAGTTAGTTCGGGACACCTTTGTTTGGCGGCTTCGAGCATGCGCGCATCGAGGTCGAGTCCCTCTACCTGGTAATGTTCATGCAGGTAATTGGTATGCAGCCCGGTGCCGCAGGCTACATCAAGTAGAGTATTGCCGCTTGACCTAAGATTATATTGGATGAGTTGATGAACAGAGTCTGACTCACTGGCATAGTTTTTACCGCGATTGAGGTAAATGGTGTCGTATAAGTGCGCTGAGGGTGTGAACATGGGTGCTCCGAAGTCTTACAAAACGATTGAAAGATGATTCAGTAAGATAACATTCTATCGCTCCTGCTGTTGATTGGATAGCTCTAGATGAAACTCGTTCTTTAGAGTCACCCTCCATTCCTGCCTGAACAAGAAAAAATACACAAGATTATATTCATCTTTGCTATCATCATATTCGAAAGTTGGCGGGTGTGATTGTATATTTGGCAGACAGTGAGGTAATCTAATACATGAATTTAACAGAGGCATTGCAATATCGTCCGAAGTTTATGATTGACGCAGTTCTGGCTCTGTTCCTATACGTACCTCGCGAGATGTTTCCTTTCTCGCCTTTGCGTCGTTCATGGGCATCGCAACGATTCGTTATGGCATTCCCTGTATTGGCACGCATCATCTAGCAACGCGGACTATCTAGGCTATCCCTTTGGGAGTACTGTTTCACAACCACAGCCAGTCAGACAGTCGTTTTACAGTGATAGAGCAACTTCAAAATTACAACCCGATTCCAGTCACAGGATCGTATGAGTTGCAGATATCCACTCTATGATTTGCACAGTAGTGACATCTACTCAGGAATTGCCTGAACAGATCTCTTTTCTTAGCTCTGCCTTTTGGACTTTCCCCATTGCGTTGCGGGGCAAATCATTCCTAAAGAAAATGGATTTAGGAGACTTATAAGGTGCGAGACGTTCGCGACAAAAGCGGATCAATTCTTCATCGGTAACTGATGCGCCCTGATTAAGCACCACCACCGCTGTGACCTTTTCGCCCCACTCCTTGTCAGGGCAGCCGATCACCGCGCAGGCATTCACGGCGGGATGTTCAGCCAATACGCGTTCCACCTCGGGCGGATAGATATTGAGTCCGCCGCTGATAATTAGATCCTTGGAGCGGCCGCACAAGGTGATGTAACCATCCTTTTCGCGGAATCCCAAATCACCAGTCTTGAACCAACCGTCGGCTGAGAAAGAAGCGGATGTTTTGTCAGGTTGACGCCAATAGCCTTTGAAGATATTCGGTCCACGCAATTGCACGTCCCCGATTTCCCCATCTGAAAGAATCTCCTCTGTTTCCGAGTTGACGATGCGCACATCCACACCGGGGAGCGGAGGTCCCACCGAGCCAATGCGCCGTTCGCCATGCAAGGGATTAGAGCAATTCATTCCTGTTTCCGTCATGCCATAGCGTTCAAGCAAAGTATGACCAAAGGTTTGTTGAAAGCCAGTGAAGACTTCATCAGGCAGGCGATCTGAACCAGAGGTGATGAGGCGGACATGTGATAGATCAAAGCTTTTTGCATCGGGCACATCCAGTAAGCGATTATGAATGGTGGGCACAGCCATAAAAACCGTACAGCGCCGATCAACCAGAGTCTGCAAAGTCTTGCGCGCATCAAATTCACGCATCAAGAGGGTTGTTGCGCCCGCGTGCAATGCGCCATGCAATACAACAAACAAGCCATGGACGTGGAAGATAGGCAGAACATGCAGGAGAATATCATCGGCTTGCCAACCCCATGCAGTATGAAGCGCATCAAGATTTGACTTGAGATTTCCATGTGTGATCTCTGCGCCTTTGGGGCGTCCTGTTGTACCGCTGGTGTAGATGATGATGGCGGTGTCTGAGAGGCTAGAGAGTAGAGAATCAGAGAGTAGTGATTGGTAATTAGCAATCCGTGATTGGAATTCTTCTGGCTCAGATGGATTGAGAAATACGCACTCCTGCAAGTCAGGCAATTCAGGGATAATGGATCGGATTTTCGCTTTGGATGTTTCGAGTGTAAAGAATAATTTTGCCCCCGAGTCTTCGAGAAAATATTTCAGCTCGTCAGGCGGGTATGCGAGATTAAGCGGAAGAGTGATACAACCCAATTTTATGGATGCAAGGTGCAACAGAATGAACTCAAGACACTTGGAAAGTTGCAGCGCGACACGGTCACCGGGTTGAAGTCCCAGGCTTTGCATGTAGCTTGCTGTGCGGTTGACTAGTTCATTCAATTCCGCATAGGTAACGCGTTGAAGTGGCGGGTCAATAAACTCTAGCGCAACTTTATCCGGGTAGTTACGAACATTTTCGTTAAAAGTGTTTAGGAATGACATAATCTGTTTCACGCTCCGCATAAGAAGTAAAAGCACCAATAAACCCTGCTAGTGCATCCGCTCCCGATGTCTCACCTACAGCAAGGATTTTATCCGCTGCAGTTTGAATGCACACGGAATCCGAATTCAGCAGAGAATCAAAAAACTCATGCCATAAGATCCCTGCCTCCCCATTTCCAGCAGACTTCAACCACGCAGCCGAAAGGGATGTAGTCAATGGTACGGCGGTGTTTGCTATTTCTTTGGCAAGGGCACTGACAATTTCAAGTGGGTGAATGATCCACGCGGCGAGAACCGCACCAAGGATAAAGTCATCACCTGCGGGAGTGAGTCCAATACCAAGACCGGCAAGTTTTCGAACGGCAGTAAGGGAGGAGGGGATGTCTGCGTTTGTAAGAGCAGAAGTTAGGGAAGTAGAGAGTTGGGAAATTGGTAATTGATAATTAGTCCCAAAGGGATGCTCCGCAATCATTGGTAATTTCGTCAGTTGATTGAGGATGTCGTCTTTTCTGGCGTGCAATCTTTTCCAATCAGGATGTGGCAACCAAAGTTTCGTGCCCTCTGTGTTAATGGTCAAATCTCCAAGATTTAAGTGATTTGGAGAATTAGAGACCAGAGATTGGATATTGAGAGTATCGGAAAATAAAACATTATCAATGACAAGATTGAATGGTCCATTCCCGATTTGCGGTGGGACAATGGACAACACATCCTTGTGTTCGTTGATCAGATTACATGCATGATCAAAGACATGCAAAATGCGCGGCTGCTGGGAAGTTGCCAACCAGTCATTGACAGCAGCGGTGAGGAAGATGGAATTAATGATTTGCATTAGCGTATAATCTAGATAGAGTCTATCATATTCAGCCGTTCTATAAAATTATCATACACATTCAATGCATACGTTATCAAGCTGTATCAATAAGGAGTCTGGCGATGTCCGAGAATTTTCTTGCAAGATTATTTGAACATAATAACTGGGCGAATCAAAAGATCATCGAGGTCTGTCTCACTTTGACAGACGAACAATTGGATACCGCACCTCAATCTGCCACAGAAGGAAATATTCGCAGTACCTTGTCGCACCTGGTATCAGCACAATATGGTTACCTGCAACTCCTGTCCCTGCCGCTGGAAGAGAGAAAGGACCGTGTGACAGTCGAGTTCGCTGACTTGCATGAGTCTTTGAGGGCTAGTGGGGAAAGGTTATTGGAACTCGCCAGGAATGTGAGCAAACTCCCCGAGGACCGACTCCAAACAAGGGATGAGTGTTATGTGGAGCCGTGGGTCATCATGACCCAGATCATCAACCACGCCACCGAACACCGCGAGCAGATCAAGAGCATGCTCACCGCTCAGGGAGTAACTCCCCCATCCATTGATGGCTGGGATTATGGAACAACTACCAACGCCCTTGTGCCCATAACAAAGTGATCGCGGCGACAGCGGAGAAAATGCATGAAAGCAATTGTGTATCACGAATATGGTCCACCCGATGGTCTTAAGCTGGAAGAAGTCCAAAAGCCGACTCCTGCGGATAATCAGTTACTTATAAAAATTTATGCGGTCTCCCTCAATAGATCCGACTGGGAGGGGCTGGTAGGAAAACCACTCTATGCCCGCCTAGGTGGACTATTCAAACCCAAGGATAGGATACTCGGGTCTGACATCGCAGGAGTCGTTGAAGCGGTTGGCAAAGATATCAAGCAGTTCAAACCCGGGGACGAGGTATTTGGACTCATGATGAATTATGGCGGCGGTTTTGCAGAGTACGCCTGCAAGTCTGAAAAGGCATTGGCACTGAAACCTGCCGGAATGACATTCGAAGAAGCTGCAGCCATCCCGCAAGCCGCATTCATCGCACTGCAGGGCATTCGTGAGAAAGGACAGGTTCAACCGGGGCAAAAGGTTTTGATCAATGGCGCGGGCGGCGGGACGGGTAGTTTTGCAATTCAACTTGCTAAATTAGCTGGAGCCGAAGTGACCGGCGTGGATAATACTGAGAAACAGGAATTGATGCGTTCGCTTGGCGCGGATCACGTGATTGATTACACCAAAGAAGATTTCACCAAAAATGGAGAGCAATACGACCTGATACTTGATGTGATCGCAGATCGTTCGATTTTCGCCTATAAGCGCGCGCTCAAACCAAATGGTAAATACTTCATGGCTGGGGGATCTGTTGCCACAATGTTCCAGAGTTTGCTCCTGGGACCAATTATTAAGAGAATGACGAGCAGGAAGATCAGCGTCCTGATGGTCCAAACAGAAGCAAAGGACCTTGTTTATATGACAGAGCTTATTCGATCTGGAAAAGTTAAAACGATCATCGACAAACATTACCCGTTGAGCGAGACTGCGGAAGCGATGCGTTATCTCGGAGAAGGACACGCCAAAGGGAAAGTCGTCATCATGGTGCAATCAGATAATAAAAGCTAGTTCATTTGGAGAAGAAATATGAAAGCAGTCATTTGGACAAAATACGGCTCACCTGATGGACTTCAGCTTCGCGAGGTTGAAAAACCAACTCCTAAAGACAATGAAGTCCTGATCAAAATCCATGCGGCGACCGCTTCACGAGCGGATACCGAATTCCGCAGGCTCAAGCTCCCATTCCTGTTTGCGATTCCCATTCGACTCTATCTTGGGCTTATAAGACCAACTCGAATAAAGATACTTGGAACCGAGTTCGCGGGAGAGATCGTCGCCGCTGGCAAAGAAGTAGCTCAATACCAAACAGGCGACCAGGTGTATGGATATACAGGTCTTGGTATGGGAACTTATGCGGAATATATGTGTCTGTCTGAAAAACCTTCAGCGTTGCTTGGTGTGATGTCAAAAAGACCGCTCAACATAACTTATGAAGAAGCTACTGCCGTCCCGTTTGGCGGACTCGAAGCCTTGCATTCGCTTGGCAGAGCCAATATCCAGCGCGGGCAAAAGGTTTTGATCGTTGGCGCAGGCGGGAGCATCGGCTCGTATTCCGTCCAGCTTGCCAAACACTACGACGCGGAAGTGACAGGCGTGGACAGCGGTGGGAAATTGGACATGCTGCGCTCGATTGGCGCGGACCATGTGATTGATTACACGCGGGAGGATTACACAAAAAACGGTCAGAAGTACGATGTCATCATGGATACGATCGGCGGGAGTCCGTTTGCAGGGAGTATAAGATCGCTAAACGAGAATGGAACTTATCTCAACGTGAACCCCAAAATGATTCACAGACTTCAAATAGGATGGGCTAAAGGGAGAGGTAACAAGAAGGTGCTCTCTTGGGAAGGAGGCTATTCGACCAAAAACCTGCTCAGGCTCAAAGAGTTGGTCGAGGCAGGGACAATCAAACCCGTCATTGATCGGACATATCCGCTTGAGCAGATCGCCGAGGCGCACAGATATGTCGAAACGAATCAGAAAAAGGGAAATGTGGTGATTACTGTGATATAGAAACACAAGATGAAGCATTTGGAGAGATCCATGAAAAATAATAGCCCTGCTCAGACAGCCACCAAAGCCAGTCAAGAAAAGCCTGAAGGCAAGCTCTTTAGAAGCCTGCACACAGCGGCTCTTGTTGCGCTGGTCGTTGGAACCATAGGTTCGCTTGCCATCATGTTCCGTGAAGGTCAGGATACTCCCCGTTTCCTTCTGGTCCTTTTCACAATTTGGGTATTCGCCCCATTCGCAGCCCTCTTTTGGGCGAACACCGTTTCGAAGCGTTGGTCGGTCGTCACGCGAGGGGCGCTTTATTGCGTGATGCTCATTGTCGCATTAGGTTCGTTAACTATTTACGGCCAATGGATTGACGTAAAACCCGCCGGGTCGGCGAATGCTTTTCTATTCGTTGCCGTTCCTCCTGTATCATTAATTTTCAGTACAGTAATTGTTGGGATAGCCGCGTTATTATCACGCAGACTGTCACATTCAAAGGATTAGGTGAAGTGTTCATCTACGTCAGGGACCTGCTGGAGTTTGTCTATTACGATGCAATTGTGGATAGCAGGATATGCTGGCATACACTCAAAAGCGCCGTGACAAGTCCTACCTGTTTTGCTGTGTATCCTTACATATCAAACATGGGGTTCAACAGCTAATGGGTGGGTGTCCATTCACTGAACCGTTTAAATGGGATTTTCGAAAGGAGACAGTCGTGAAATCTGATGATCCGCAACCTATCTTTGTTTCGCCGCATTCAGGCAGGAAGCTGGAATTTCGTGGCGTCACGCACAAACTTACGAGTGATCAAACTGGCGGCGCATATTATCTCTTCGAGTCGGTCTTTGGTCCGGGCGATGGAAACAGACTTCACGTCCACAGCCGCGAAGACGAAGTCTGCTATGTTTTGGTTGGAGCGTTAGAAATCCGGCTTGCGGATCAAACCGTGGTCGTTGAGGCAGGGAGTGTTGCACACCTGCCGAAGAATATTCCACATGCGATCCGAAATCCGCTCACGACGCCTTCGCACTACCTGTTCATGACCATCCCCGCTGGTCTCGACCGATGGTTTGATGCGCTTGAGTCTGCAAGGAAGGCTGGTACGCTGGACGATGCAATGTATCGCAAACTCTCCCTGGATTATGGGATTGAGTGGTTGGAATAGCCATGTCAAAGGATTAGGGAATCTGCTGGAGTTTGTCTGTTACGATGCCAGCGTGGGATAGGGAAAATGCTGGCATGCACTCAAAGAGCGCCTTGACAAGTTGTGCTTGTTTTACAGAGAGTGTCTGTGTCGAGAACCACTTGGATATTTGTCAGCCATTTTCTTGCAAATTGAAAGAAGGTGAGTATATAATCTTTATTAGGACAATTATACAAAATGGTTCTGAAAAACTGTAGTTAGCAGCGGAAGTCAAACGAAAGAGGAAACAGACAACAATGAAATCGCTAGATTGCTCTCGTAAAGCACGAGAGTACATTGAAATTGACATCAAACGAAAATTAGCACAACATTCAAACTTTGCTTGTTCGATTTGCGGTGCAATTCCAATAGTGTTTCACCATATTGAAGAATGGTCGAAGCATTTCTCCAACAACGCGGAGCTTCTCATTCCGATCTGTGACAAATGCCATAGACGTATACATGGGGAAGGTGGAAATCTTTTCTCGAAAGATGAACTCTATGAGCATAAAGCTAACCCCAAGAGGCCAATGTTTTTGTTCGACAAGCTTCCGTTGGAAAAGAAGAAATCCTTCTCTTTCTTTGTCGGAAGCAACTTCGTTGCTACTGGCGAAAAAGCATCTTTATTTTCTTTTTCACAAGGACAAAACTTGTTGACAGTCGACACATCTGCTGGAAATTTGATGCTGACCATTTTGGCCGAAATCAAGGATGGCAGGGCTGTATATCTAATCCAGAACAATGAACTAATGATCACTACCAAGGAAATTTGGGATATGCGCTATTCTGGTAGTTCTCTGAAAATCTGGAGAATTGTCAATGACAAGAAAACGGTTTTCATTGACCTTGTGATAAAACCAGATCTAATAGTATTGAGAGAAATGAAAATCACCTTTGATGGAAAACCTTTTCTTATCTATCAATTCAGAAAACCTCAACAACGACAAGTTGATAAAATTAGTAAGACAGTTAGGCAGTACGAGGAGCTTTTTCGTAAACTTGCATCACAGATAGATAAACAACCAAGAACAAGCGGGATGTTTAACGGTATGGATTTCGATGTATTTATTAAAGAAACACAAAAGGACATTTTGAAAACACAAATGGAACAAGAGCTGACTTATGAGTTCTTCCATGAGTTTAACTGGGATTTGCGATACTATCATTGGGTTCTGGGCCAAATACTAGCTGAATCGCAAGTATTTGCACGAGCTACTAATATACCACTCGAAAGGTTTAAGCCAGAATATGAAATGATTGCAGCTATGAAATCGAAATACGAGGGAGAATTTAAGGAATTAGAGAATACTGTGGTTGAATATGATAGAAGCACTTGGTTGCGCAATATCCAAGCATAATATTTCATTGAAATTTTGGTAGTCGTCTCGCAACAAAGAGCATAGTTCGCTTCGCGAAACTGGGTGATTAATCTATACATTCGATAATCTCTTCCCGCTCAATGAATCTTGGGTGAAAGAAAAAGCCAATGGTCAGAATCAACCATCGGCTTAGAGAGAAGCGGGGCACTTCATCCAATTACTACTTCCCACTCACCAACTCCCACAACCGATTCGAATTCAACGGAATTTCCAAAATCTCAAAATCCACATCGTGTAACGCGTCTTCCAATGCCTGCACAAACAGCGGACCGACAGGGATCGCGCCCGCTTCGCCCGCGCCCTTCACGCCCATTGGGTTGAGCGGCGAAAGCGTTACGCCGTGTCCCGTTTCGATGCGCGGCACATCCAGGCTCGTGGGCAGGTGATAATCCATGAACGTGCCGTTGAGCAGTTGCCCGTTTTCGTCGTAGGCGAGCCGCTCGTAAAACGCATTGCCAATGCCCTGCGCCACGCCGCCATGGATCTGCCCATCGAGGATCAGCGGATTGATGACCTTGCCGCAATCGTGCACGACGAGATATTTTTGGATGTGGATCTGCAGCGTCTCGGGATCGACCTCCACGATCATGGCGTG